>JAABUP010007444.1_pt1 | contig 14691 bp, 16 predicted proteins | sample 5559201 | NCBI WGS metagenome assembly JAABUP01 (sample SAMN10711887, study PRJNA513373) | rock metagenome | isolation source: Antarctica rocks | place: Antarctica | reverse complement strand
GGCTTGCCCTGGTCCTGTTTCCACTTGCCCAGCCTGAAAGCTGATCTGACCTTTGTCAACTCAGAACCTGTGGGTGTCTGAAAGAGCAGCCCTTGCATGTGGCACGCCAGCGCTGCCGGGGTGTTGAAGGCCATTGACTCAGGAACACCAAAGACCACCAAGTTGTTCCGCTTGGAATGTCTGTGCAGGTGCTCCAATCGCTCAGCGCTGGACTGCTTCTCCTGCTGCAGCTGGTCATAGGTTCTGGTGCCACGCAATATCTGATATGCAATATCTGTTGTTCGAACACAAGCCGAGCGAAGTTTTCGTAGATCACGAAGCGGACCCATGTTCATTCATTCATTCATTCATTAGATTTTAAGGTCTTGGGGCCAACCATGACCATTGGACCAGTAGTCTGAAAATGTCAAGTAAAATATCCAATTGTTCTAAGCACTTATGAAAACATAGTGTTCACACCTGACACACTCTAAGCTAAAACTAAAGGCTATGTCCAGTTTGTGTTGCAACCAGTGTGTTCCTATGTTCAAAACATTCCCTCAAGAACCTAGCTATGACTTTAGGATCATGTAGAGTAAAAACGGAAGACAGTGTGGGGGCTGGGCCCCAAAATATGTTTGTAAACTTGTTCCTGATGGCACAATATGCCGGACATGTATTGGGTGAAGATTGACGGCACCCTAGACCTTCTTCTTCTTCTTCTTCTGGGTTGAACCTGCAGCCTGTTATCAGCAAGTCAGTATCCCAAACTGCAGACAGCAGCTGGCCAAGTGGTGCTGACTTAAAGCAAGCTGGTGTGTGCAGCAAGAAGGGTCTGATTATTGCGCAAACATGCAAAACTAAAGAGGAGCCTTGCAGGTATTCAGCAAAGTGTTTTGCACGATACTGCTGCTGGAAGCAAGGCAAGCCACTCAAACATCTTCGGGACACCTGTCACAGGTAAAGCATTCCCGGATAAACAACTGTGCTTGGTCATGCAGCCTATCATGCAAGTGCTTCATTACAAGCATCTAAGCAGAGCCTCATTGCTTTCATGCCTGTTTTATGTAGCGGTGTAAACCAGTCGCTTTGTTTGCAGGTACACTGTTTGGCAAACCATCAACTGGCTTCTCAATGTTGCTGGAGTTGACGTGTGTGGTGTGGTTGGGGCAGGAGCTGTTGTTTCTAGTGAGGTTGTTTTTTTGTTCCAAGCAATGTCAGGTGAATTGCGGCAGTGTTGATCACATGCATAGAAGATTGTGTCACTTTGCTGGATGCTAGCTTGCTAACTCTGTTCTGCATCTGTGCAGTCAAGATGGAACAACTGCTCAACATGACTTCAAAGGGTGCCACACTTCAGCAGGAATCTGCCCAATCTTGATTCTCGACACAAAGCCGCAGTCAAGAGTCAGGAGACCATGATGCAGCCATGTACTGGGTTCTGCTCTCACATATCAATTGCACCAGCCTCAATTTACGCTAGGCATGCACAGGCCTCTTGTTTTCATCCCTGTCTTTGAAGCTGATTAGTGGCTGGAGTCATGGCGGGTTATTGCAAGCAGCATACCATCTCAGCAAGCCTAAAATGTCCGAGTTTGCTCCTCAGTCCTTCATCTCACTCTGAATTGTTTATTATAGACTCTTGGGTTGATGGCTTGCTGTGCAAGTTTCTGTTGCCAGCCCATTCCTACCTGAATAGCTAAGGTTTCAGTCTGGGACATTTTGAGCTTCTTTGCTTACATGCATGATCTATGACTGTATGTCACTCAAGGACACATCATACAAGCAGTCTGAAAGTCATACACAAATTTCTTGAATTCAAGCACTGATGCTGTTATACTGCTGCTGTTCATGAAGCAATAGGCCATGTCATCAATCAAGCAATCTCCAAGTCAAGGTGTCGTTGACTCTATTGCTGCTGACAGAGCTGTAGGACGTGTCAATGGCAATGCTTTAGAAGCATTGCCAACACAGAATGTGTTCATGCTTCCCAGGCAAGGTCATGTGTTGACCACCGGTACCGTGAGTGATCGTGGTTGGCATCAAGATTGCTACTCCTGCCGCTGCAGCTGCAAGGCTCATGCTGACTGGTTTGCCCGCACTGGTAAAGTCTGCAGATCACATGTACCAAAGTTGTGCACAAACTCACAGCACATGATGAGTCATAATCTGTTAGCAGGAATCTAGCAAATGGTCAGTGGCCAATTAGGCAAATATATATAGATAGCCAATATAGTGTGAGTTCACTCAATGCAGAAACAGCCTGGGGACGGTTCAGTCCCAGAGCCAAGCGATGGGCTGCATGCTACTCTTGCTGCATGCTGCTCAACAGAACGCGCGTTTTTATCATGCCGGCGCTGGCTGTGGCCGGTGTGCGCTGGCATATTGCCAGCGATGATGTACCTTTATTCGCCACTTTCGGAAGTGCTTTTCACGCCATATGGATTCTGGTTATATTGCTGACATCGCAGAGCATCCTCAACATGCCCAATCAATGTCATCATGAAGGTCGTCAGTACATAGCAACTGTGACTGGGTTATTGCTCTGCTTTACGCTTGGCTTCATGGTGGAAATTCTGCTGATATGGGAAGGTTGCAAAGGCAAGCCTTGGCATGCATTGATGTCAGGCGATGGCTGCCTAATGAAAGACTGCACTCAGTCATGCGGCATCTTGAAAATGTGTACAGCTAGTACGGTGAATACCACTTCGCCCGACTTGAACTCTTTGCCACCAACAAGTGTGTTCTGGTGTGCTGCAGGAGCACCTTTTGAATTATCCAAACGAAAACGCATGAGCCTGTTTCTGTTTTTTCGGCTTGCCAACCTTGCACTTGAGACTTTGATCACAGCTTACGGAACGTATGTAGTCTTTGGCACACATGTACGCTGCAAAGTGGCCGAGGAGGTCATCTGGGATCCCAAAAAGGAAGTCAAGGTTCTAGTCTGCTTGACATGGGGATTCCAAGTCATTGTACTGTAAGTCAAAGCAACTACCCAGTCCGTTGTGCACCGTGATTCTGACCTCATGCTATATGCCTGTGTCGCGTCTGGCTTGAGGCCTCGCTTGTGTGCCAATGCACAAAAACTTGATTCTCGCTGTGCAAGTGACATGCACAATGTCAGTGACTGTCAACTGCCTTGAAGCTGCTGCATAGTGCAGTAACCAAATCTTTGCTTGGATCTGTATGACACATGTAAACCTTTACTACTGCGGTGTCATCTCATGCATGCTGAACATGCAGGTTGAACTCGCTGCTGTGGTACAACGCATGGCCTGAGCATCACACAACTTTAGTTTGGGAGAATCGCTTCAAGTGGATAGGCAAGTGGCTGCTGTGCATAAGGAGCCCAGACACCCTAGAAACAAGGTCAGATCACCCTTGGCACAACCTCCCCTTGGCACAATCTTCCAAAGGGCCCTGCAGGCTGCCTAGAACCTGTTTCATCTCACAATTTGGTTTTGCTCATGGTCCTAGGCATGCAGTGTAACTTTCCAGGTCAGCACACCATGATGCGCTCATCAAGATGCTCATTGACGTGCCCAGTGAATCATCCATTCAGATGCCACTCAGATTGGCATGCCATGATGCCATACTAACTGAATGTTTGAAGCAAAAACTATTGTCGCGGATCCCACAGCACCTGACATCAAGCGCACAGTCCCTTGCAGCAGGCACAAACCCTCTTTCAGTCAGCAAACCTTCTCATCCCCCCCCCCCCCCCGCCAGGCTGTTGCAGCCCACAAACAGCCTGACATGCGCTTCAGATGTGCTGCATACAGACATCTCTCCCTGACATGCGCTTTAGTTGTGCTGCAGACAGACATCTCTGCCTGCTGTGTGCTTTAGTTGTGCTGCAGACAGACGTCTCTGCCTGATGTGCGCTTTGGATGTGGTGCAGACAGACATCTCTGAGGCGCATTGCTAGATGGGTGACTCAGCTGGTGGGCCATGTGGACCTCACCCCTTCAGACATTGTCCTTGCGCTCATCCTGACTGCAACACTCCAGCGGAAGCGACGCAGGCACGTCCGTTTTTGTGAGCATGCTTGGGGCTGCTGGTCAAGCACATCTGCTCATGTGCCTATGCTCAGCAGCTGGCATCATGCAGATTGCCTTGGCAGCACAGGCAGCCCATCATTGCCTACAGTATGTTTGCAAAGCCAAGAACGCCATCAAACATATTCACAAACTTGGACCCTTTGCTGTGTCTAACCAGCACGTACTCTGACCAGCATGTGAAACTCATCTGAACTTGTGGCGTACCCTGCTTTGGCACCAGCATCCCATTTTGTGCAGAGAGCACATCATCAGTAGCCTGCGTCAGAGTGAGAAGGTCAGCAGCAGGCCAACAGCCCCTCCGCGGCGGGCCATAGCCCTTGCCAGTGCTGACAGTGCACCCCTGCCAGCCGGGTATCAGTTCACCAGCAGTCCGGCGACAAGTGCTATGTATGCTGGACCTCCTCTGGACTTGCTGGAACGAGACTTGAGTGACAGCCAGGTCAGCTCAGCTCATCTTTATTATTCCTTATTACCATTATTACTATTATTATTATTATTATTATTATTATTCTTATTATTCTTATTATTCTTTACTATTATTATCTATCTATTTTTATTCTTTACTATTCTTTGTTGTTACCATTCATTATTGTTACTATTCTTTACTATTCTTTGTTGTTATCATTCATTATTGTTATTATTCCGCGCATCATGCGCCTGTGCAGGCTTAAGGCTCAAGCACTAACAGAGTCAAAGCATGCTCTGGCCTGTGTTTGCTCTGACCTTGTTATATGCCCGTGCATGCACTGCATTTGATGATGGCTCAAGGCTCATGCACCAACATGTTCAAGCATGCTCTGGCTGATGTTTCCCCTGAGCTCATGATTTGCCCCTGCATTCACTGCGCCTGTTGATGGGTCAAGGCTCATGCACCAGCAGATGGCAAGCATGCTCTGGTTTGGGCAGTGTTGTCTTGAAAGTCGCGGCCATTACATGCTTCACTGTGCTTGTGTATGTATATTTGGTGCACCATGCAAGTGGTCGAGGGCAAGCATTGTTGTTTGTGACTGCCTTGTTCACAGCATCATAATGAGATAGCACTTCTCGCTGTTTGGCCCACACTTCTAGCAATGGAACACTAGGCTCTTCTTCGACCTTATGCATCCTCACCAATTTGGGCTGTAGGATTAGATGTTCATTGCAGAGATCTCAGATTGACAGAACATATGTATAAGTCCATGTGCAGCTGGCATGCTTGCCTGTGTACGAGCCGTTAATGCACCCCTCAAAACCCCCCTGCTAGCCTCAAAGCCTGTGACTCTCCCATGTGACACTCCCATTTGCTCATGCAAAGTTGCCAATCATCCCTGCAGATCGGGGGCCAAGGCAGGACCCACCATTCATCTTCATCGCCCAAGCTGCACATGTCAAACATCGACACATGCCAGGTTGCGCTGTCTCTTTGCACTCTTGTTGCAGCGACGGCTGTCCCTCACTTCATCTGCAGGAGATTGTGCTGGACATTGAGCCTCAGGAGTACTTGTGCCGGGCAGTCGTCACAATCATCCCAGTCTCGCAGCTATCACAGCACCGGCCAATGCAAGCTACAGAGCAGCAACAGTCTGCCCAGCAGGTCTCAGCCTTCTCTTCCCCTTTTGCTCAGCATCCCTTCCGCAACACAGACCCATCAGATTGGCATGGTCAGGACCCCTCCCAGGGGTCTCAGTTGCCAAATCAGGATTCCCCAGATGAATTTATTGGCCCGGGCTTGTCACAGCGCTTTAGTCATCGTGACTCAAACAGGCCTGATCAGGGCTCCTCACTGCAGCCCTCACCAGGCCCATCACGACAGTCTGATCAGGACTTGTCAGGGCATTTTGGTCAGGACCAACAGCAGGTGCCTAATCAGGATCCAGGAGGAATACTTGATCAGGATTTGCTACAGCCCTTGCTCAGGAGCCCCTCACAGCCGCAGCCAGATCCCCCCAGCACGTCTGATGTGAGGCTGAGTGTCATTCCCGAGAATGCTCAGGCGAACGAAGTTGCTGATACAGGGCCTTCGTCAGGTCAGGATACTGAACATCAGGTAACTTGGCCTTACAGCAACCCCACCTCATGAGTCTTGGTTGTGTGCAAGTGCTTGTCTGTGCAGCTGTGCTTTGGGCAGCATGAGTCCACCACGGTTGAACACACCTATAACATCTCCCCAGCGTAAAAACGCGTTTTTAGTGTCCCCAGACGTTTCTCTATTTAGATTTTCAAATTGTAGGGATGACGTTTCCGAATTCGACGTTTCAGGATTGACTAGAGCTGCAGGAATCACATCATGCTGTAGGTGATGGGAACAGAAAGCCTGCTGTATGCAGAAAAGATGCTCTGAGTAGAACAGGCAGTGATGGGCACGCTCCCAACACATCTGTTTCTCTATGGCAGACACTAGATTGCTGCGCATGTGTGAAAGTTCAGTGAGCATCTGACAGGGACGCTCATCATGTGGTCAAACTGTGTTTCTGTTGTGAACATGGTGATACCAGTTGAACTAGCCTTTTATCTCTAAATTCAGAGTCCTGGGTCATAATGGCTGCAATCAGCTAGCATGCCTCATATGGCTCCATGAAACAATCACTCATTCATACACTCAATCACATGTAATCACTTACATGGTTTATATATACGTATACATAGTGCTAACACTAGATGAGTACATGAGTCATATAGCCAATATACAAACAGCAAGTGTTTGGTTCATATATACAAGTATATACTTCTGTACATACCTATATGTACCTACCCAAAGATCTCACACACACATACAAGACATGTATGCACTGCTTGCTTGAGTCTACTCAAGTCTACTGATTTTGTGCATGCTGGAGACTACTGGTTCTGTGCATGCAGGAGGCTGGACATTCCCTGGGAGCTGGCGGTCCTTTGACAAAGTTCAAGCGACAGATGAGCCTGACTACTAAGGGCTGCATCACTCCCTCTGGCATGGAGGAACAGCTCAGGTCTGTTTCACATATGCTGCCCCTGCAAGCTGTTGTATTGATAGGCCTTATAGCGATTCTTCACCCCCTCTGGCATGGAGGAACAGCTCAGGTCTGTACCGGTCATGCTCCCCCTGCAGTCAACCCCTGCTGCCCCGTATTAGTATGCCTTGTAGGGGTGCACAAGACAGGCTGCTCTGGAGAGACATGGCTTGTCCTGCACGTACCTAGCTCATCATGAGCTGGAAAGCGTTACTATTAGTATTGTTGTTATAATTGTTGTTGTTATTGTCAACCCTATGCAGTTTGTCCATCAAGCTGAGTCCTGCAGTGGGGTATGCATGCAGAGGGGTCCTGACTCCAGAGCAGGCAGTGCAACGCTACACGGGACCTCCAACAACTTGCACATACTCTCTCAACCCCATGCACTGCCAAGCAAGCTCATGCAGTGGGGTATGCATACAGGGGGGTCTTGACCCCAGAGCAGGCAGTGCAGCGCTACACGGGGCAGCACTGGCGGGTGCCTGCAAGCCTGCTCAGCCAGATGTCCCATTTTGCCAAGTACGCCATTGCGGTGTATGGGCTGGAGCCTCACAGCCACAAGGAGAGCAGGTTCACCAACACCCTGATGGCTTGGCTGCGCAAAAGCAAGGACAAGATGCAGAGGGGCAATCTCGATGGGTGGGTGCTTATTCCCCCCTAGGCCTTGCATGAGACCACAGACCAGGGACTGGGGACAGAAAACAAAGTCATGTGTATACTCAAAAGTCTAGTCACCGACTCAAGCTGACACTTTACTGACTCAGGGTCTATCAAACGGGTTGATTGGCTGATTGATTGAATGAGTTGTTACTTTGTGCATTGCTCCTCTCAGTGCTTTGACAGTTGATGCAATTGCTCGCTCATGTGTCTCCAAAGATCACTGGTTGATTCATCACTGGTCCAGTATCTGTCCCAAGTGTGCTGCCATGACAGAGCTGAATGCCTCACAGCGTGGGAATTTGCAAGGCAAAACTGCATGAGCAGCTTAAATATGCAACCACGTGACAAGACAAGATTGTATCAAGACTTGCTGCAGTTTTGCTGCCACGACAGCACAGGGGCGCACAACAATGACTGTTTGAGCAGCTCAGATATGCAACCATTGCTATCAAGATGCAAGACGCTGCTAATGCCTTGTAGGGACGCGCAAGGGGGGCTGTATGAGCAGCTGAACTATGAAGCTATCAAAGAGCAGGCAGGCATGGATGACAGCCAGCTAGTGTACGTCAGCTTCTCCAATGTTGCCCTGGCACATCTGCCCTACATGGTGGCCCTTGATGAAACCAGCAGGTAGCTCGAACCGTCATGCCTTCTCTTTCTTAGTGATCATTGGGCTGGACGCCCTTGACCTAGCGGCAGAACATGTTTGACAGAGGGCGGGAGGGATGATTGCGTGAATGGATGGATGAATGAATGAACATATGACGACTGAATAAATGAACAAACAAACAAACGGACAAATGACTGATTTTATGACTATTGAATGGATGCATGTGTGGAATAATGAAAACATGCAATATGGTAAATGAATAGACAAATGCAAATGCAAATGAGGCAATGCTTAGACTACCTTGCTGACCATATGTTGGAGACAGCAGCAGGTTGTGGGATTCAAGTGTAGAATCTTGTGCTCAGAGTTTCAAACTGCTTTGGGGCAACTTGCTTTGATGCGCAACAAGCCACCAGGCAATGCTGTATGACTAGGCTTGGTTTTAAAGGAAACTCAACACCCCATATTGTGGCCTCTCTACATGCCCACTTGACAGCTCCAACCAGTTTCTTAAGCAGTACTCTCCACATGACTTTATCACAGCAGGCGTCAGTCCTCAGCCTCGAGGGTCTCTGTGCTCTACCATCACTCGCATCAGCCCAGTCTTTTGCACATGTAAGATTAACCTGTTGTGCAATCAACCCTTGTGCTGAAGTGTCTTGGTTGCAAGCAGGTCATTCATTGTGGCTGTGAGGGAGACAGACAATGATTCACCGTTGTGCTGACATTTCTTGCTTGCAAGCAGGTCAGTAGTCCTGGACAGACCTATACAAAAACCCCTTGTGCTAACGTTTCTTGCTTGCAAGCAGGTCAGTTGTTGTGGCTGTGAGGGGCAACCGTCCAGTCAGTTGCACGTTTGAGACTGACATACAGACACTTCTTGTGCTGAAGTTTCTTGCTTGCAAGCAGGTCAGTTGTCCTGGACAGACCTATGAAAGGCCCTTGTGCTGATGTTTCTTGCTTGCAAGCAGGTCAGTGGTTGTGGCTGTGAGGGGCAATAGTCCAGTCAGTTGCACATATGTGACTGACATACAGACAACCCTTGTGCTAAAATTTCTTGCTTGCAAGCAGGTCAGTGGTTGTGGCTGTGAGGGGCACAGCCACAATGGAGGATGTGATCACAGACAGTGTGGCTGCTCCAGACTTGTTGGATCGCTCTGAATGGCTGCCAGAGTCATTCAAGCAGCAGCAGGCTCAGACAGGTCAGCTCATGCCCTCATGCTCATTGCCTTTTTGATCTCAATCAATTACATTTCGTGTCTTTAGGACTCACCAGGGGAGTCAATAGACAATAACTGCCTTTTTGATCTGAAAGCAAGAACTCGATCTTGAGACCACATTGGATTGTTGGCAAGACGGTTGTGATTGCTCTTTCTTCAGCACATACCCCATGTTCAGTCAGTCTCGCTTTTGTACTGTTTGGCATTGTTGAGGGCAGACAGCTGCAAGGCACTCACATATTTGATTGAGCAGCAACCTATCTGGCAAACAATTCTGTAGCAGCAGCCACAGCCTGTGTAGGTTGCATAGCTGGTAAAACCTATGCTTGGCCTGAATCCATGTGCAACAAACTCTGTATGCAATGAGCCATACATATGCCCACAGCTCTATGTGCAGACGCCTGAGGCCGAGCCACCATTGCAGCTGAACTCTAAGCCCTCCCAAGTTGTCAGTAATGATTTCCCTCAGCTGACCAGCCTTAGTCCTGCTCATAGCTCTAGTTTCATCAGTATACTGCTTAGTATATGTTGGCTTTCCACTATCTGATCCAGTCCCCCAATGAATTTCCCACTATGATAGAAAACACGAATTCATTGATTGATTGATGGATTGCTTGACAGGGAAGAGGACTCCCTAATGACTCTCCCGCCATGAAAGAAAACACAAACGCATTGATTGGTTGATTTATTGATTGATTGACAGGGGAGAGGATGTACGCACATGGGGGCATTGTGGCAGCAGCTGCAGCCATTCTACAAGACATGGGCAGGCACAGCCTGTTACAGAGGCTTCTGGAACAGTACGACCCCTTTGACCAGCAAAACCTACAGCCAGACCAACGGTATACCCCAGAAGCCTCACTTCCCTCCCTTGGCTGCGCCCACTTGCTCAGCAGCACATGCATGTTTGAGAGTGCTCTTGATTCTGGCCTTTTCAAGATTCAGGGTGTAGACCCTAACTTACTTTTGGTCTGTTCAAGCACAGGGTGTAGACCCTAACTAGGTTTTGCATGGCATTCACTGGCGGGTCCTGATTCTGCCTCTGTGCATGGCATGTGCCAAAGGGTTTAGCTTTAGCATTTTTGTATGGGTATACATAGTCACCTGGATGATGCATTTTGGACACTGATGAGGCTGATGGGCTGTGCAGATGTTATCATGTGCATCAGCAAGCGCACACAAACTTGATTGATGCTTGCATCAGCAGATGCAGCTGCTCTCATGGTTCTATCTGCCAGCATGTGTGTGTGTATTGTGTGTGCGTTCGTGCGTGCGTGCGTCTGTGTGACCGTGTGACTGTGTGACTATGTAAATGACGTTCAAAATATGGATGCAGGGATGTCGAGGAAAATGAAAATGTGCCCAGCTGGGATCACAGCATAGACTACCGGGAATGGAAGCTGGTCATCACAGGTAACATCTCACTGGGCGTGTGTGCTCCTGCCACACTGGCATTTCAGACCACATGCACATAATAATATTATGTTATTGATGCTGGTAGGATGATTGCCTATCATAAACCTCACGCAAGAGGCTACTCAGGACTGCACGTACCTGACTATAGGGAAGGACAGGTGTATGATGAACAAATGAATGACTCTGTCCATTTATGTTTGTTATTTACTCAGACCCCCTCTACGTCTCAAACAATCCCACACAACTTCTGACTTTACCAGGTTGCTGATGTACATGATCGCAGCTCATGTTGAGTATGGTGGCAGACAGGTACTACCATGCCTAATGCCTGCACAGTGGCACACATGTCTTTGCTTTGATGGGAAATACATTCATCTGCAGCCAAAGCTTTGAGCCCTGTCGCCAAAATCTGCTACCAGGAACCACAATACCTGCCTGCCACTCTTGGGTCATAGCCAACATGCCTTTGCTTTCATGATAGCACCGTCAACCTGCAGCCAACTTTTGGGCCCTGTGGCATGTACAATCACATAGTAATACTTGTTCAGGGTACAACATCTGATCAATATACATTTCACAAGGCAGACTCTAGTCTTGACTGCCTTTCATGTCTGCCTTTCAGGCCACAGCCTGGGGGCAGGAGTAGCAGCCCTGATGACCCTTCGCCTGAAGGACAGGTTCCCTTCGGTCAAGTGCTGGGCCTTCTGTCCGCCTGGAGGCCTCATGAGCGCCAACCTTAGTCATGCTGCCCAGGGCTTTGTTAATTGTGTTGTGGTGGGCAAAGACATTGTCCCCAGACTGTCTGTGGTCAACATTGGCCGCCTCATTGATGAACTGGTGAGAATTCCCAGCCATCTTGCCTTGTATTTATTCAACCAAACAGTCTGTACGCCAGTCTGCTGATCAGTAAGCACAAGCCGTCCTGAGGACTGTCTTATCTTTCATTTTTAGTTGAAACTATTGCTCTTTATGTTCCCTGTGTTTCGCGGTCTGAAACGTATTGCTCTGCATAGCTGCCTGTATCAGAGTCCTGCTCACCACAGTATGAGGCCCTGTTGAGACACAATGTGTGACAACAGCTAGCACTCCCCCTTGTAGCTTATAAGCCTCCTCGTGTGTGTGTATGAGAAGGGGGGGGGGGGGGCGGGGCGCACACACGTGCAATTTATCCATGGCTACACTCCTGCGCAGTGTGCATTGCAGCACTGCAGTCCCACAATAGGTGGATGAATGCACATGGTCTCCAGCAGCAGTCAGAACAGGATTGTTGACTTTGCTAGGTTTGGACCTTTTTTGCCATGATCTTCATGTAGGATGCGTACCTACAGATGCAATCGGTGTAAACAACTGACTGCATTGACTTCTGGTGGTGCAGGTGACAGGGCTGGCCATGTGCAAGCACAACAAGAACGACATGCTGCTGCGCAAGATGTCCACCTTCTGGCGTCATGATCGCGCTGACCAGCTCTTCCATGACTACATGGCCATCCCTGATGAAGCTCTTCAGGTATGCATGTCAATCAATCAATCCATCAATCAATCAATATCAATCAATCAATCAGTCAATCAGTCAACCAATTGACATTTCTTGGCTTTAGGACTCATCAGGGGAGTCAACAGACAACCACTGGGAAAGCAACATACACTAAGCACTAATTGTGCAATGCAATGTTGCATGGCATAGCTGTGCATCCATGTGCCCAACGGCAGTGCCCTCATTCCCTCACATGTCTTTTGCACACCTGCATCTGCATTGGCTTGACACGCTTGCAAGACATGGAAGAACAAAGGGTCACGCTTGCTCACAATAGTATGACATGTGTGTCTCCTTTGCAAGCGCTCTTTAGATCAGCTTCGTCAGGCTTGCTGCTGTCAAATAATGACACTCTGTTCTATGCGCATAAGTTGTGCAACATACCAAATGATGCGTGTAACCTACCAAAGGAGGTTTTTCACATACCATAAGAAATGGAACCTACCAAAAATTGTCGCTTGCTGCACCATTTGAGCTGCTACTGCTATATTTAGACACTGGCTGCTGTTGTTTGCTGTTGTCATTCTGCTCTTCAACATGCACATCAGTCCCAATGACAAACGCAGGTGCTAGAGCAGTACAACCAAGGCATTGAAGCTCGCAACCGCATGCTGGAGCTGATCCTGCCTGGCAAAGTGGTCTTCCTGCGACCGCGCAAGGTCAGTTCCTAGTTTCTTGGGTTTTCCACGCATGACGACGACTTTCCTAAAGGAAATCATGTTTGTCTGTGTCATTCTTTGCTTGTGTTGTTGTCTGCTGAAAGACTGTGCAATCTGGTCAAATGGCCTAGCTGCCTCCAATGACTGTACAGACCTTGACTGACTGACTGAGCAACTAAATCGAGTCTGCAATGTCAATTTCCTGGTCCAAGGACCAATGCAGAGCCTCTCACCTGCTATAGCATTACACCATCCGGCATCTTCTTGTATGGCATGCTGCGTGACATGCATAGTCTTCATGACTTGCTGTGGAGTGGAGATGCACAAGCATGCGCAGCTCACATCCTCAGCTACCTCAACAGGTGAAACTTCTTTTGCTGCATCAATAGCCATGGAGCTGTGCAGCAGCTGACCGAACAGCCAGGATTTGGCAGAGCTGCATCTTGCAGAACAAAGATGCTCACAGTTGCATCTTGCACAACAACGGGGCTCCCAGTTGCATCTTGCACAACAACGGTGTTCACAGCTCTCAAGCATCAGCCTTGTGTGTGCTGGATGCTTGTAACCTAGAATCTGTCCTGCAGACCAGCAGCTCATGGATTACCCTTATGCTGATGCTTGCTGCATGCTTGTCACCTTGTGCTGATGCATGTCACCTTGTGCTGCATGCTTGCTGCATGCTTGTCACCTTGTACCCGTGCTGCAGACCAACAATATACGAAGTTCATGGGACGCGGTGTGGATGGCACCAGAGGAGATAGCCAAGGAGGGAATCATTATCTCCCCTCATCTCCTTGATGACCACTACACCATCACACTGGAGGTAATATGCATCACTCTCTGTGGACTCTCAAGTTGCACACCAAACTGCACAGCCTGACAGTATGAGGTAGCAGGTGCATGCTGGATCAAGGGACAAGACCATGTTTCAGGCATGTTACTGGGTTTGATGAAAGTTATCCTGTGACACAGCAATGCCTTGGCAACATGTTTCTGGTTCTAAAGTATCAGAGAAGGCAGTCCTTATCCAAACAGGCAGGGTTGCTGATTGTGTTTGCTGCTAAATAGCCCAATTGAAGAGCAACACCTACACTGCGGGCAATTTGTACACACTCCTGCCATATATGGCTGCTCTGGCTGATAGGAGAGCCTGACGTGATGCCCTGTGTCTGGTTACATGTATGCAGCGGTGCTATCCTGATGTTTTTTCGTGTCTGATGTATCAGCTCCAACTGCAGGCCGCTCTCAGAGGTGCTCAATTCCATGGTGGACCTTTTGATGAGAACCATGGGGCCTACTTTCCCCCAAGACCTGAAAGCTTCCTGGACGAGGCGGCTTCTCCTTTCAATTCAGTAGTGTAGAAAGCCAGAAGCTACCGGAGCTATAGATAGGTTCAACGCTAAACTTTATTGAATAAAGTGATTGATAGTGTGTGAGCTTGCTGTTTGAGTAAGACTTTGTGTGTGTGTGTGTGTGTGTGTGTGTGTGTGTGTGTGTGTGTGTGTGTGTGTGTGTGTGTGTGTGTGTGTGTGTGTGTGTGTGTGTGTGTGTGTGTGTGTGTGTGTGTGTGTGTGTGTGTGTGT
>JAABUP010007443.1_pt1 | contig 14693 bp, 19 predicted proteins | sample 5559201 | NCBI WGS metagenome assembly JAABUP01 (sample SAMN10711887, study PRJNA513373) | rock metagenome | isolation source: Antarctica rocks | place: Antarctica | reverse complement strand
TCCACTGGGGCAGAGTTTCCTGCTCCAGCCTACACAGCAGCAGCATCAAGTCAGTGGTCACTCAGACAAAGGCTGGACAGAAGATGTTCTTGAAAGTGAGCGTTGATGATACTCCTGGCATATGTGTGTATAACAGGTCAACATAGCAACAGATTTTCTTTGTGTAGCAGTCAAGATGTTGTATGGCTGCTGAAAGTAGACAATTTTTACTTGCATGAATACAATAAGCAAACAGGCAAGAGCAAAATCATGTCATCAAAGCAGGTCAGAAGCAGCAAATGCTTACCGCAAAGCTGAAGCGTCCAGAAGTAGTGCCATTGAGCCTAGAGTGTGACATGCTGTGTGCTGTCACACGCGCTTGAAATGCTGTCTGACTCTCACTAAGCTCTGCTTCCTGGCAGGCAAGCTGGGCCTGCTGCTGCGCCAACTGCACTTCTTGCGCTGCAAGCTGTTGTGCACGCTCGCTCATCTCTTGGTCAGCTTGCGCTTGGCTTTCATTCATCTGCGCCTGCAACAGAAGGAATGTATCACCATTTGATGTCTGAAGCTGTGCTGTCCAGGAATAGTTCTCGCCTCTGCATTGTGCAGGAGCAAATAGCAATCCAGGGTGAGGCATTGCCACAATAAGTAAAAGTTGACAGGAACAGCTCTTTGCTCAAGCTTGAAGACTATGCCTGCGGTTGAACAAGGAATGAGCATACCTGCAACTCTTCAAAGCGACCAGCAGTGTCAGCTGCACCTTCTGTCATCTGTCTCAGCGAATCATGCACCACTGCCAGAGCAGCTGCCAAACTGTCTTGGTAATGATTCTCAAGCATAGCAGCCTTTGCAGTCTACAGACACAGAATGTTTATAACAGAGACACTTTGCTTTACACACTGCATGCATTTGTTGCAGAACAGCACAGCTCGCACCTGCTTGGCTGCATCTTTCACAATCTTTGGTGTGACCATGTCCTGGGCCACTTGCAGGACTGTTTCAGGGAACGAGCCCGTCAATTTCAGGGCAACGAATACAGACACTAAGGCAGCCTCCCTGACAGTCAAGTTGACTCCTGCCTGTGAGTGACAGTCAACTACAACGTCAAGAATGTGAGGCATCCATAAGAGCATCGAAGCAAAACCTGACACGTCTAGCATAAGCACCATCCTTGTCACTATGACCGTACCTCTTGTCTGGCTACTGCTTGCAGCATTGAATGTGGCCGAAGCCAGTCAACTCCACGCTTCAGTGCTTGGTGTACATGCATGGATCGGGTCACGGTCACGTAGCATGGGAGCAAAAGCGCATCACTAAAGGCGATTTTTGGAATGTACTGCTGCATCGTTGCTGTCAACGTGGTAGTGATCGAGTCTGGTCTCACGCTGGTATCGGTTTGCAGTCCGAAACAGAGATGGCAACGGAAATAAAGGCAACACTCAACAGCTCTAGCCACAAATTCCGCAAGAAGCGAGTCCTTACGCAGCAAGTTATTCCCGCTCAAACGGTTGTGAAACGAGTTTGAACGACATCCACCTGGACCCCCCTTAGCCCCCTTAGCCCCCTTTTACGCGAAGCGTGCATGCCAGCACTGCGAAGCCAGATCAGTCCGCAGAGTAAAATTTGAGCAGATTTGTCGTGGACCAGGCGCGGCGTGACACGCAGTCTCAATTGAGTTGCAACAGCAGCCTGTACAGCCTGCACATGTGCGCTTCTGTAGTCTCGATGCTGAAACTCAGCTTTGTGGGACTTCATTGTAATTATTATAGACGTCATGTTTTCCAAAATCGCGATGGCCAGCTACATCATCTAAACTGCATGGCATGCAAATGCAAAAGTAATCAGTGGTCTGGTCGAATGTGTAGACTGTCTACCAAGCTCACTGTAATACTTATTAGCATAACACCTCAGAAGCCGGAATGGTAGCGATATACAGCGGTAGCAACTGAACGGTGCCATAAGTGCAATAAGCAGTACCGTAAGTGAGCAGCAGGCAGAACATTCATGCACAATCATCCAGTGTCAAGTATGGCAGAAAGGGTAGCTGACTGTATTGTCACCACAGGTGTTGAAGGCACAGTCAGCCACTAGTAGGCAGATTCATAGTCTGGACAACGTTTGTGAACCTTCTCAGCTGATAGCATGCAACTGAGCCTACCGTAATTGACAATGCTACAGCCAGCCTGAGGTGCCAGTCAGAACAGTTTATGACATAGGGGGTCTAGAACAATCATTTGCATAACAGTTTCCTTGGCAGTAAACGGATCAGCCAACTGGACATCACATCAGATACAAACAAGGGAGTTGGGAGGGAGTGGGAGCAAAGTCTATCGACACTTGTCTGAAAAGCAGGCACGGTCTTTTTGAACTAGGCCTTGCTTGCTATGTACACGTTGTCTGTGATGCGTTTGTGAGTCGCAAGGCTTCTGGTCCTGACATAAATTTCCTAGCAAACAAGTACTTACATGACAGCAGTGCTTCCTGGTCAGCTTCGTGTATCAGTCTTCCCAACTCCCTCTTGCCTATGTACTTGAATGCCCCTTCACGCACTGTAGCATTCAGATCAGCATTGTTATAAATGGCTGTGGAAACAAAGCTTTCATCTGTCACCGGTGTGTGCTGCAGGTAATGCCACAGATACTGTACATGCTTGTCCGTCATCAGGTAATGCAGCGCCTCCCTGTTCAAAACCCAGAACTGACTGCTCTCAACAATTTGCCAGGATTCTAAATCAGGGTGACGCCGAGTGCGGTGGTGAGGGTGCACATCCTTGCGTCTGATGCTGACTGGACGTGACCAACAATCGGGCAGGTAAAACATATGGTGGTCCTTGGGGTTTTGTGTAGGGTCAGGCCCATGGTTGAATGTGTCATTTGAACCTTCCCTGCCAAAGAAGTCAAAGTGGACATGATGGATGCTGTCTGCCAGGGCCATCTCTATGGCCTGAGCTGTCTTGACAGGAAAGTCTGAATTGCTAAGATTGATGATCAGATCTACACATCTGCCGTCATTGCCATTGCGAATATCCCCATAATAAATGTCAGCCATGGCACTGAGTTGACCTGCTGTGATTGATGCACCTAGCAGCCAAAATACAGGGACTTAGACGCAACTAATGTGACGGTGAAATCAGTGCTGAGAAAGGCCGGATGCAAACAGTCTGAATGCAATCAGCATTGATCATGCTAGCTTGCTCAAGAGCAGGGTCAAACCAGGCATGATGCTGGTGAGGCTTGCTCAGCACACTTAAAATTGCTAACCTGAGGACACGGCTGGCATGCCACAGCAGCCCTTTTCAACACTACTACATGCAATCAATGTATGCAACTGGTTGAAACAGTATGAGTGCATCGCCAACCTGCCCATGTGCATCCAAGTGGATATCTAGCTATAGATGTCCTTGTGTGCTCAGCTGCGAGTGCAGCAACTGCATCCTTGAAGTGCTGGCTACTGTTCTGGTCTATATGGACGACAACATAAAATGCTGGATGATCCAGAGCCCTCAGCAGCTCTTGCAGCAGTGAGATGTCGGGCGTCCCTTTCCAGCTGTTGTCAGAAGCCATGATGATGAAGGCAACACGCACTTGGTCTTTGCCTGCTGCTGCTGCTGCTGTGGAACATTGCATGTTGGATGTATTACTGACAGAGCGGTGGCAGCCCCTGCAAGCCAATGCAGTTTGTGCCATTGAGCAGATACTTCTCTGCTTATGGGCTAGCAACATTGTTGTCAGCTTTTGCAGACATGCCTGTCAAAAACATGCAAGCTGCTGTATTGATCAGATAATGTAATCAGCAGCATACCCACTTGACTGACAGCTAGATGCACTACTTGGACTTTGAATCATGCCGCTGGAATTGAGCATAGATGAAAGGGAAGCACATGGCGGTGGCACAAACTGCAGGGAAGAAGGCAGAGCTGCCTCGTGTATGAGCTCACCACAGGCCTGCTTTGCACAGGATTGTGTCGGTCTCGCTCTCCTGCCAGTTGCCAGCATCAAGATCAAATAACTGCTTTGAGCTGTTGTAGAAGCCTTGCAGGGCATTGCTGCAGCTCCTGACGCCCTCTGCAAGCAGACCATAAAATCCAGACACCATCAGAGGTACCATTTGCATGATGACACCAAGAGCATGCTGCATGACTGACCAGCATCTGAAAGCTCTGGAGCGCGGTCATCACCCAAGAAAAAGGGAAACTGGTCAAGCTGCTCAAGAGCTCTATCTCTGCTGAGAGCCCGAGCAAGTGCAACAACTACTGGGAACAAGTAAATGCACTGTAAAGGCTTTGTTGATGGTGCGTTCAGCATGTAGGCAGCGTCAGTATATCGCTGTATGGCTGTGCTTCAGACCACTCAACACATGCACAAGTAGAGAGTAGGATGGCCCAGAGGTTGCAGAGCTCTTGAAATTGCTCTGGGAAGAGTCAGATGCACATCATTGGTGAAGAGGCATGCACGTCCGCATGGCATACGCAAGCAGGCCATATGCATGCAGTGCAAACTGTTGGTTGACGCTCAGCCCTCGCACTTCAAGATTAACAGCTCAACGGTAAACCCACGAGCCACAACATCTGCTGGTGAGAGCGCGAGCGATAATGATCCTTTGGCGATGATCAACGGGTTGCGAGTCGCACATTGCCAATTTTTGTATGAAATTTCAGTGATGCAAGGCCTGTTTGGTCGTCATCGCTGAGACGCTGGGAATTAATCACTGTCGAGCTCGCTACGGTGACAAATTATCGGCTTGCTGCTTGCTGGTTCCAGCTTCACTGTTGTATCAGCTTGATGGTCACGGTAAGTACAGGTCTGCTAGATCATAAGCTGTGGTCTAAAGTCTATGTAACACCTGTTCATTCCGTTTTCAGATCTGCATAGGACCGGTATGCGTCCCTCTACATCTGCTGTTGCCGTTCTTGGTTGGAGTCCTCCACCGATACGGCTGGCTTAAATGGTTTAAGCCAGAGTGGGTGACCTTAAGGTTTTGGCAAAAATGGTGAGCAGCATTTTCATAATGATAACACGACATTGTGCTAGCTAAAAGGGGTTTGCAGTGCACACCAAAACCTTCCAGCCATTGCTGCCCATACACAACAGGCATTTAGGCATATGTCATGATATTGGCATTTGCTCAATAAGCTTTGGGTCAGAATTTATCAGCATGAGTTGACAGCCTATTTACAGTTATGCTGCAGGTGGTCAGGCTCTTCTCAGAAGGTAGCAGAAGTCAAAGCCAAGCCTGATGTTGCCAAGGCAGATGAGGCGGTGCAGGACGCAATGCAGCAAGACAAAGCCGCAACTGGCTCCACAAATAGCAGAAACACCTCGAACCAGCAACAGAGCAGTAGCAGTCAAAGTAATATTTCAACAAGCCAGCAACCGCGATCTGATTCAGGAAGGCCTGCTGGACTGCAGCAAAGGAAGCCTGGCGAATTTGAATTGAAACAATCGCCAGCTTTGCCCAGATGAACTCAGTCTTGGTCATCTGCAAAGCTTGAACCAAAACTATGGTAGTTTGCCTCTAGACTTGTCCTGTTCTCACATATCATATTCTTAGGATGTGTATGCACTTGTTGTCTTCATTCCTGAATGTGAGTAAGTACACAGCTTGTCACATAGACATTGTGATGTCGGCTACCATGTTTTTGATCATGTGTCGGGCCTCTTGTGCTTGCTGTGCTCTGGTAAGAAGTATCAATTACATGACATGCATGTTCTGGGACATGCCCTCTAGTGTGTATAGTTCATTTTTGACTGAAAGAGCTCTGAATCAGATACTGCATGTGGTACTCTTGTCATTTGCATGTCGACTCACATTTGCTAGTGTTGTGACATCGACTTTCATCAATTGCAGTGCAGTAGTGATTTTCTGCAACAATTGCGACGTCCAACCACGTCCAAGCTTGTTCATGTCTATTGCATTAGTGCTGAACTCAACGAAAAGATGTCAGTGAACAGAGTCGATGGTTCTGAAAGTAAGCTGTGTTGTCAAGTATTAGAGTAGTCCGTTGAAAGGTGTGAAGAGGTTGAACTGGTTTGCGTTCCGAGTTGGTCATGACTCAGGTAGATGTCAAACTCTTGAGAATGGCAACAGCTTTCATCTGCATGTGGCATACAGATGGCAGAGAAAAGGCTGCATACAAGCTCTGACACTGGCATGCATGTATGCAAACAGGTTGTATTAGTTGTATATGACTGAGGTTGGGACCAACCAAGGTGGGGACAGTTTTCACTTCCTGCATCAGCTCGGACCACCCCTCCGTGAGACGGGTGGCCGTGTGTCCTATTACCCTGTACTGCATTCATGGGGTCACTGCCTCGGGTCACTTCTCGAAACGGCATACTCGCTTTTATTATCACAGACTTGCATTTGCGTGATGCGCAGTATCACACATGCTGTATGGCACAATGGAATAATTTACTACATCCCATTTCTATCACACCAGCAGCACCAATGACAGCAACAGCAGCAGCAACAGCAGCAGCATCAACAGCAGTGACACAGGCAAAAGTGACAACAGCAGCGACAGCCAACAGCGCATGTCAGCATGGTGGGGGCGGTCTGGAGCCCTATTTGGGCCTGAGGTGAGGCATCAACCAGCAACCAGCTGGTGGCACATGCCAATTCATTTCTCTGCTTGCTTTGGTTCATTTAGTTTGCAGATTTCTGTATGAACTGTGTGCTGGTGTGCACATTTTGCACTGCATGAGCAGCCTGTGCATCTCATACTACGTCTTGTATGATGTCCATCATAAGGTGCATGGATGCCACTAGGCTGTGTTTTGCACATGCATCTGTGTACATAATTCCTTTGCCTCTGAGGCTTGCTGTTACTGCCCTAAGCGTTACCCTAGGCATTTGCCCCTTTGCAATGCGACCTTTCTGTGCTAGTCAAGTTACAGGCAGATTTTTCACCTTTGCGCCCAGACAGAGGACTCAAGCACATACAGAAAGCCAGAAACAGCAGCTCCAGCGCGCCGGTCACGAGCCTGTCTGCCTTGTGCCTGGTTCTGTGGACAAGTATCTGCATGTGCTTGAATGCACTCTTCGACAGAGCCTCGACACACATTCTGAGGGCTTTTTACTTTGCTGATATAGGTATAACCACTGACACAACCTCCAATATCAGATCTACATGCGTTGTGCTTGCGCTCGTGGCCGGCCGTAAGGACTGTCAGCCTCGCCCTAACAGTCAGCAACAGACGCCATATTCATTGTCACAGCAGCTTCTCAGTCAGCGACTTTCGTCTCCGTGACTGTAAACATAGCCTCCGAGATGCATTTCAATGCATTGCGCAGCCTAACACAACCTTGCTTGACTGCATACTGTATCAGATGCAATACCCCTATGATCCAGGCACTTTACCAAGCTCTGCAAATTAGTGTATCCTTGGGAAAGTGTATCTGAGATCCAATCTATCAAGGAAACGTATGTGGGCTGATCTGCACCTCCCGTGCTGACTGAGGTTGGGACCAACCAAGGTGGGGACAGTTTTCACTTCCTGCATCAGCTCGGACCACCCCTCCGTGAGACGGGTGGCCGTGTGTCCTATTACCCTGTACTGCATTCATGGGGTCACTGCCTCGGGTCACTTCTCGAAACGGCATACTCGCTTTTATTATCACAGACTTGCATTTGCGTGATGCGCAGTATCACACATGCTGTATGGCACAATGGAATAATTTACTACATCCCATTTCTATCACACCAGCAGCACCAATGACAGCAACAGCAGCAGCAACAGCAGCAGCATCAACAGCAGTGACACAGGCAAAAGTGACAACAGCAGCGACAGCCAACAGCGCATGTCAGCATGGTGGGGGCGGTCTGGAGCCCTATTTGGGCCTGAGGTGAGGCATCAACCAGCAACCAGCTGGTGGCACATGCCAATTCATTTCTCTGCTTGCTTTGGTTCATTTAGTTTGCAGATTTCTGTATGAACTGTGTGCTGGTGTGCACATTTTGCACTGCATGAGCAGCCTGTGCATCTCATACTACGTCTTGTATGATGTCCATCATAAGGTGCATGGATGCCACTAGGCTGTGTTTTGCACATGCATCTGTGTACATAATTCCTTTGCCTCTGAGGCTTGCTGTTACTGCCCTAAGCGTTACCCTAGGCATTTGCCCCTTTGCAATGCGACCTTTCTGTGCTAGTCAAGTTACAGGCAGATTTTTCACCTTTGCGCCCAGACAGAGGACTCAAGCACATACAGAAAGCCAGAAACAGCAGCTCCAGCGCGCCGGTCACGAGCCTGTCTGCCTTGTGCCTGGTTCTGTGGACAAGTATCTGCATGTGCTTGAATGCACTCTTCGACAGAGCCTCGACACACATTCTGAGGGCTTTTTACTTTGCTGATATAGGTATAACCACTGACACAACCTCCAATATCAGATCTACATGCGTTGTGCTTGCGCTCGTGGCCGGCCGTAAGGACTGTCAGCCTCGCCCTAACAGTCAGCAACAGACGCCATATTCATTGTCACAGCAGCTTCTCAGTCAGCGACTTTCGTCTCCGTGACTGTAAACATAGCCTCCGAGATGCATTTCAATGCATTGCGCAGCCTAACACAACCTTGCTTGACTGCATACTGTATCAGATGCAATACCCCTATGATCCAGGCACTTTACCAAGCTCTGCAAATTAGTGTATCCTTGGGAAAGTGTATCTGAGATCCAATCTATCAAGGAAACAGCCAGGATCTTGGCCTCCCCAAAAAATTCTGCATCACGCAGCTTTGTATGTGCAGCCAACTGGGCACACTGTTGTGGTGTGGGTACACGTGTTTCTTTCGTTGAAGCACGAATGCAGCAGTCTTATCAGGTTGCGACCGGAGCAGCATTAGTGTACATGTTCTGAAACTCAGACTAATCCGAAACATGCCCCAACTCTTCATCACCACTGATGTCTAATGACTGTTCTGCTTCATACGGTACACTCTGTTTCATACCGTACATCCTCAGACAAAGAGCGGTGTGAACGAGCGGTATTCTGCTGCATACGGTACATTTAGGAATATTCTCAGAATGCACATCTGCTTCATCATTGATTAATGTGACATCACCCTTCAAATATAATCTGTGCGCAAGTTGGGCTAACAAGTCAGAACTCACAATGACAAGCATGTGCCTGGTGGTCGATGTTTTGGTATGTAAAGCTTGTAATCTTTACCAAGCTCTGCAAATTAGTGTATCCTTGGAAAAGTGTATCTGAGATCCAATCTATCAAGGAAAGCTTGTAATCTTCTTCTTCTATGGGCCAGTTTTTGAAGGGTAAATTGACTGGGAGATTGTGGCGGTTTAGAGGGCGACCCCGTCCAGCCTTCTGCAGGCCTGACGGAAGCATTTCCGCGCAGCACTTATCCACAACCTTTTTCGGATACCAGCCCTCCCCCGCGTTCTTCAGGTACTATGCTGTGTCAGTGCGTGAACCTGCACAGCGTTGTTCTGTGATCTGCAAACAGCATTCATCAGCACCGCTCGTGACGCAACTTGTCTTCTGATTGTCCAAAGGTTTGTGTTCTGCCTGGCTGCCTGCCTGCCTGCCTGCCTGGCTGGTCGCTCAGGGATCTGTTTGCGCTTGTAGGTATGGCTGCCTTCCAACAAGCCTTTAATGAATTTCCTGACGAACTGTGGCTGAAGATCTTCTTGCTTGTCGCAAATGACGGCGACGCACACAATTTAAGCTCGGTACAGTGGAACGAGGCAGAGCTTCAACAGGCTGCCTTATTTAAGCTGCCGTTGGTTTGCAAAAAGTTTCACCAAGTCTTTTCTGGCCACTATTCGAAAGCCTCCCAAACCTTGCTGCTGAGACCAAACATCCCAGCAAATGGTTTTCCACAGATATTAGCATGGGTGCACAAGTGTGAGAACCTGGTCCGACTTGAGGCCAATGGCAACACACACATAGCAGAGATGGTGTTGGCCAAGCTTTGCTATGCCAGCGGGCTTAGGGTTGCAGATTTTGAAGATGCGTCTGTTGTCATGTTGCAAACTCTTCCAACCTTTAGGCATTTGAGAACTTGCCGGCTGTCTGCAGCAGGGTCCAGCTCTGCAGTGGATTTGACACCACTGCAGGGCCTCACCTGTATCGAAACTGTGATTTTACAAGATGGAGATTTCGACCACTTTCCTGTACTGCTGTCTCTGCGTAGCATTTTCTTGGTAAATGCAGCAGTGGAAGCATCCCAAACCTGTGTTTTTACCAGCTTATTGCGTTCATTAAACCTGCAGGATAGCTCCATTGTTGACATGCATGCAGATGGGTTGATAGCGTGTGTCAATCTTCAAGAACTTTCTTGCCAGAACTCTAGCATAGATTGTATGGCTGATGAGACATCTCTGCTTACAGCAAACATTGCCGACAGTAACATTCCCTCTTGTCTGTCTGCTTCATCTTGTCTCACTTCATTAGTGATCAGAAGGTGGCACTGCTCTGGGTGAACAGACCCTCAGCTGTCTGTTTGATTTGACATCTCTGCATGCTCTGGGGCTGCATTTCTATTGTGATGCAACAGTTCCCACAGAAATTACCAGGCTTTCTCGGTTGACAGCATTGACTATCAAGGGTGTTGAACTAGTTCCAACACTTGTATCAGTGGGTTTTCATGCTGACTGTGCCAAATTTGGTCAGTTGCAGGTATTGCACTTGGGGCGTATGGTCATCCAGTTTGCTCATAATGTTTTAGGATTGACAACGATACAGACTCTTAGTCAGGTGTCTTTGTGCCAGCTGCAGTGCCACAATTTGTTGGTCACCATTTGTGCATCTTGCTTTGCAGTTTGTCTAGGCTTTGTCCAAATGTCAAAGTGTATCTTACTGATGATGAAACAGCATCCACTTTATACGGGCAGTATGTCCGGGAAGATTTGCAGGCAGAATAAAATACTGTAAGCATCACCTATGCTATTGAAGCTCCATGGTCATATGCGAATGTAATGAGCCTGGTTGCAGCGCTAGATGTGAGTTTGTATCTGTTATATATAGCATGATCAGGGACATGCAGCAAGCTCAGGACGTAACACTATGCAACAATACAAAAGTGCTATATGCAAGGTGTGCACATATGTACATGCAAATGAAATGCATCTGTAAAGTGAATCGTTTTTCAAGGACAGACAGGTTGGAAAACTGTTTACATGCAACATCTTGCATTCCTTGTATAGAGAGGAATATACACATATGCTTGCCTGTCAGTGAAACATAGTCTGCAACCCAATCACACTGATGTGCCAACAACGAAAGTTAAGGGCAGCGCAGTAATGCTACCAACTGAGTGCATAAAGGAATCAAAATTGATTACAAAGCAACATGTTACTTCATATGCCTGGGTTTGTAAGTGTCATAGCTGTGCAAGAGTGGCTCTACAAATGCTGTGTGACATGTGCTTGTGGCTAGATTTGTAAGCATAGCAGCGTACAAGGATCCACCCAAACGCTTGCAACAGCTTGCAAGGCAAACAACAAACCTAACAGTCTTGTCAGACATCTGATGGCACATCTGGCTTGGGTGGCCGCCCCATGCAGTAGATTGTAGGTGCGTCAGGCTGCATTTTAGCCTCCTTGACTATCTGAAAGCCATTTCTGAGATACAAGTGCGTTCCCCTCTCACTTGATGCCTCTAAGTACACCCATTGCTGCTCAACATCTGCCACTTTGTTGATCTGCGGCAGATTCAAGCCTGTCAGTTTGATAGACACTCTGCAATGAGCTGTACAGAGTGGTGTGTCTACTCACGGCAATGATGTCACAGCAGCAAAGCAAAGCAATGTATGATATGGCATACATCCTCCAGCAGGAGTGCAAGTACAGAACAGCACAGCGCGCAGACATGTGGAGCGCAATTTTGGAAAGGTGTCACAGCATGCAGAACAGCAGATTCAGCCGCCAGTAGCAGCAGATCTGAATCTGTTGATGCTGGTCATCTTGCATGCTTACCGCTCTAATTAGCTGTCCTCCCAGCCCTTGTCCTTGCTTTTCAGGCTGAGTACCAATGAAGGAAACCTTGATGCAGGTGCCATGTGCCTGCAGACGTGACAAAACTGCATTGCATGATGCAGTGCTGAGATTTGTACCATGCTTCATTACGCTGAGTATATTACATTCGCTTTGCATGGCAGCCGGTGAAGGAATGCTGGAAAGGTGCAAACATTTAAAGGAGAGCGAGAAGTCAATTTATGATGTGCAGAACAGACACTTCATCTGGCACAAATCACATGAGCCAGCAGAGCACATTCCAAGTGCTACACTGAGTGTGGTTTGGTAAAGCATGAAAGCAAACTGTATGTGGGTGAATGCACACCATCAAGAAATCCACCAGCTGCTCTGACAGAGCCTTGGCCAGCTCTGTGAACTTGTCTTTCACTGTGCTATCTTACACTGCTGCTGGCTCCTGGTTCACTTCTTTCAATGGCTGCAAGGACACCACGTTCTTCGAGAATGTGCCAGGCAGCAATGAGCTGAGCAGGTTGAGGTGAACATGCAGGTTTGCAATGTGCTGTAGCTGCTTGTGTCTCACCAGCTCTTCAGGAACTTTATAGCACCAAGCAGCTGCTGAAAAGTTGTCCACATGGAACAGCAGGTTGGCTGCATTTGCTTGATCAAGCTGCTGTTTGATATGTTGTTTGAGGTCATCACTGCTGACTTTGTCACCAGGAGATAGATACTGAGTGACTGGATCTTGTAGGATCGCCTAAGCTGTGCACACAGGCATGTGGTGAACATGAGCAACCAGATCATGTCTACAGGGCCACTAATATATGCGCGTTTAGCAGACTGACCTGCGTCAGCGTTTCTAGGCTCTTGTGAACTGACTCAGCGTCATCTCGGCTAAATCGTGTCACCGTTTGGGTGGCCACCTGACTCGCACTGCTTGACTGGATGCGCGTCAACTTGGTGCGATGCTTCAGGTGCGGCACCAGCCTCCTTGAGGGTATATACGCATGCTTTGTGTTTTTGTCTTGCAGACACGGCCTGTTAATATGGCTACAACTGATCGACATCGTGCTGCTGACGACCTCACGTCCGTGCTTCGCTTCGCGATTCTACAAGAAGACTGCGCGGATCTGTAAGGAGGCACGCTGAATGAAACTGCGATTGACTTGGGCGAGCACGTTGGCGTCGGTGCGGTGGGCAAGCGTTACTGCGGACTTCGTTCGTTTGTGTCCTCGACTCAGCATTGCCGGTCGATGAACGGGAGCTTTGACCGACCGGCCATTGTTGTGTGCAGACTTTTCTGAGGTCTGCTGACGCTTCGCTGATACACAGCTGAGTCGTTGTTGCTGCTCAAGTCTTCACAGCCACGCACGAACTTATATCGTTTCTGCCGAAGCACAACAGAGAGCAGCTGATTGAGCCGATCACCTGTAGCGTCGTCTGCTTGCGTGTAAAATTGCGCTGATCGGCAGCGGTCAGTCCACTAGTCGGTTTGCAAGCCGATATGGCAGGCCAAAACGGTCTCAAACTAAGCCAAGAAGGCACTACAGTCGGTGTGCTAGGTGGCGGAGCATGGGGTACTGCGCTAGCCTTCCACTGTGTCAGAAAGGGACACAACACGATGCTATGGGCGCGAGAAAAGGAAGTCGTGGAAGGCATTAATGGCCCTGATCAGGAGAACAGCATGTTCCTCAAGGTACAATTTCTTCCCCAGCTTGACTAGATTGCAAGCTGAGCCTTCTTTGTCTGCACTGTGTTTTTTCAACATGCATTTGCAGCTGCTACAGCTGCACTCATGCATGCAGGTCGAATCGTAGACTGCTAGATGCCGTGCTTTGACTCTTGTCTTCACCATAAGTCACACAGATACCAGGCATGCATGCCAGGCATAAACTACCCAGTTTTGATGCTGCAGGGGTACAAGGCGCCAGATGGGCTGAGAGCCAGCTCTGATATGGCTGAGGTTGTCAAGCATGCAGAGCTGCTGCTGATGGTCATCCCCACTCCATTTGTAGCAGCCACTATCAAAGGCATCAGGGATCAGCTCAGACCAGATCAAGTATGCCTCAGCACCAGCAACATGTGCTTGCATAGCGCAAGCGCACATGTCACTGAGTAAAGGATTCAGATGCCTCAGGCAAATGCCCAGGCACCAATCATTGATCAAACTTACGTTTTTTTTGCTCAAACGTTTTCCTTCATGCCATGCAAAGAATGGCAAAAGTGCCATTAATACACTGGAATTACTGCCACAGAACACCTTGTAGTATGGGGCACAAGCATGCGGCAAGTGATGACAGTCCATGCAGCAAGCTCTGTCACCAGAGTCAACATGTACAATTGCTCAGGTGCCTGGCCTTGCATGGTTGAGTTGCTTGTGCAGATCCTGGTGTCCTGTACAAAAGGCATATTGAACGACACCCTGGAGACACCCCAGCACATTCTGTCCAGAGTCCTGCCATCAGAGATGACCAAGAATCTGGCGTATTTGAGTGGCCCCTCCTTTGCAGCAGAAGTGGCAGCTGGACAACCCACAGTGGTCACAATTGCCAGCGCCAATGACCAAGCTGCCGGGAGAGCGCAGATGCTGCTCTCAAACTCCCGGTTCAGATGTTATCGTACAAATGACGTAGAAGGTATGACCTTCATGCATCCTTACAGTCTGTGATTGGGGTGGGTGAGTGGGTGCGTGAGTGAGTGAGTGAGTGAGTGAGCGAGTGAGTGAGTGAGTGAGTGAGTGAGTGAGTGAGTGAGTGAGTGAGTGAGTGAGTGAGTGAGTGAGTG
>JAABUP010007442.1_pt1 | contig 14696 bp, 17 predicted proteins | sample 5559201 | NCBI WGS metagenome assembly JAABUP01 (sample SAMN10711887, study PRJNA513373) | rock metagenome | isolation source: Antarctica rocks | place: Antarctica | reverse complement strand
ATTGACCCCTTTTCGACACTCCGGCAATATCCGCTACCCCTACTAGCGTTCCTGTGGCCCTGCAAGCCACTTCTTGGCAGTCCCATTACTAAAGGCCTGTAGCTTCGTAAAGACAACAGTATGATTTCCCTGAGCATGAATTCTCAGTTGATTTTGAACTAAACCCTCATACCTTCATCCACAATCCAAGAACTGCCAAAGTCAAGCCCATAAGCCAGCATAACATCGCAACACTCGTATCTGTCCACAGCGCCATCACCACTCTTCCCATAGCAGATCTCAAGTCGTGCATCACACCTCTTCTCCAGATCCTCCTTCCTTCACAGCTCTGACCCTCCACTACCGTACACACCCCTCCCTTACATTCCTGATGCCACCGCCTCCTCTCCATGAATCCACGAATCTCTCGCGATGAACAGAAAGCTTCGTCGGTTTTGAGTACACACTTCCGCTTGGGGCAGTCCAGTCGCAGTGTTTTGCGATCGAGCAGCCATGTGACTTTGAGGCGGACGCCGGTGTCCACGAGATTATAGAAATGGCGCGATGTATGCTTTAGGGAAAGAGCGTCTGGATATGGGAGAAAAGTGGATATCTGAAGATGGAGCTCGGGGGGCAGAGCGAGAAGGGGAGGTGGTGTTGTGGTGGATGGTCGGATCATATCAATTGCTTAGGGTTATGGAGGAAGAATGATATACTAAAGACGGCGAGGAGATTCACGATAAAAGCTGCGTTTCCGATATTAGACAAATGAATCCTGCTCTTGCGATTGCATGTTGTGCCTCGAGGCATGTTGATTATCGCTTGGTATTGTAGCAGCCGCTGTTACTGCTGCCTGGGATGAAACATCATCAAGCCACGTTGTCTATTTCGATTTCTGGCGGGATGATATCCCCATTGAATAATATCCTGTCATTCTTCCTACCATTTTAGAGACCTTTCAGTAGAATGACGCGATGTGCTTGTGTTGCAGGCTTCTAGAGTAGTCCGTGGTCTGTTTATCGCACGATGAACTTTCTTCAGTGGCCTACAATTGGAACTGGCTGATGACTGACACGTAGAGTTCTCTACTAGTGATCTTCACTTCTTCAATGCCGCAAATCGTGTGGCCAATTCGTCAACATCCGGTATCGTACCGCCAACAATATCCTTCTTTCCTTTCGTAACGCCATTGGTATCCTGCTTCTTCGACTCCGTACTCGGTGCTTGCTGTTTTAGTCCACTCATCTTCGCGTTCGGCTTCAAAGTTGGAGGTCCTGGTAATCGAACCCTAGGGCTGATATTATCTGTGCTCGGACTCGGCGGTGCTACACTGACTGGAGATTTTGGGCCCAGATCCCGCGGCGGTGTAGCTCTACTCAGCTCCTCTGTAGACAGGGGCTGCTCCAAGTTCTTCAGCGCCTGCCCACCACTTGGATTGTCATCCTCGTTGTCGCCCTCTTCTCCATCTGAAGTCTCTTCCCGCTTCGGCCATGGTACCCCATACGTCCTCGCAATCTCTCTCAGATACAGCGTGACCAGCTCCTGGTCGGGTGGTTCGACCCTCAATTTCTTCACTACCCTCTCTGCCACCTTCTCATCGGTATTTTCCATGGCTGCTAGCGCAAAATCCTTCCCATACTTTTCCAACAGTAACTGTCTTGCCTGCTGCAGTTCCTTGATTTCCGTGCGTGGTGCTGCATAGATGATGGACTTGACAGCTTCCTCTAGGCCTGGATCGCATTCTTTGGCTTCAAGAAGGCCTATGCGTGCGAGTAGCAGCTCGCAATAGAGCTCGAGGATCTCGAGGAGTTCAGTGGAGATGTCGCTGCGAATTATGTTTTCGACGCGGATGCGGGCGGATTCTTCTTTACCTTGCTGGTTGAGCTTGTGTTAAATGATCTGGAACTTATTGTGGGATGGAAAAGAGTCATACCTCGAGCAGCTGTGCCATAGCTCGTCGTTGCTGCTTTGCGATGGCTGCATCCTTCTGTTCCACCATGCGCAGCCTGCTGATAGACAGTTTCAGCTGTACTTTGATCTTCGACTATTCTTCTATCAGCTGAAGTGTTAAAAGGCCCATTCCATGACTATCTTACCACTACTGTCGATGAAGGCGCCATCTCATAAGTGTACGCATTTGCTTGTACAAGTAAGGCGAAGGTTCAACTATTTAGAGGCACCAACTCACCTTCACCCTACATTGCCCCTCCCTCGCTAATCTTAGCTGAACCAACCCTGCGCAGATCAATACTGGTATTCTACTTCATACGAGCACCATAACTTATACGGAGTACTCAAGTCTCCAGCGTCATTGTCGAAACCTGACGAGACTCTTGCTACGTCAGCGTCTGTTGCCATGACTCGACGTTGACGGGCGATATGATTGCGACGGTATTTGGGAGGATTCGAAAAATCAGAGAAAATGGAGGTGATGGAGTCCAAAAGATCTGGCAGAACCTGGGGACTAACAACCTTTGGAAACGTATCATCAAGAATGTCATTGCTACCACTGTAGTTGGTATGCCACCTTTCTCACGCCTTTTATACAATTTCGGCTGATTACTCTTGATTTCCAGTTGGGATATGCCTTATACCGGGAGCACGAAACGCCCTCGGCCGGGCGGCCTACCTCGCACCCATCACTACAGTCTTTGGACATCCAGGTCGCCGCTTCGGCATGATGGCTGAAGCCCTAATCTTGGCTCTCGGGGGTACAATTGTCGGTGTAGCGTGGTCACTTTTTGGTGTCTACTTAGGCGCGTTGGTCATTCTATCAAATCCACCTGCCGCATACGCAATTCGGGGCATGTTCCTAGCCATTGCTCTCTTGGTTCATGGGTTTCTAAGATCACACACACCAAGGCTATTCCTATTTGTCTTGTTGCTCATTATTGTCTCTGTGGTCTTGTTGACGTCTCCGGCTCAGCAAGTCACTGGTCTCCTGGCCACGCAGATACTGTATCCCATTCTTATGGCTACGGGGGTAATATTGCTCGTCAATATTTGCATCTTCCCGGAGTTTACTTCCGCTTTCATGGGTCAAATGACGATTGAAACATTGAACGATATAGCAAATTCGTTGAGAGACGCCGGAGGCTATTTCATTCAGGAAAATCAAGGTCGTAGCGCGCTGCCGTTCACGGAAGACACCGAAGGACTTCTGGATCAAGGAAACCAAGGGGATTCCATAGATAGTAAGGATGGTTCTGACGCTGGTGCTCAAGGTACTGAGAGACCTTCCGCTATAAAGAAAGAGGACGTTACTAGCGCCAAGGGGGCGCCACCTGACCCACGAGCAACGAACGGTGGGGCATCAAGGATCTCCAGCCTGTTCGGGTCCAGATCAACCGCGGAAGTAAAGCCCCCCGAGCCTGCAAAGAGGATAGCTCTCAATGACTTGACTGCGGCAAAGTCAAGAATACGGTCCAAACTCGATAGTTGCAAAGCTGCCCAGAGAGAATGTAATTTCGAGCTTGCATATTCTGTTCTCTCGCCGCAGGATTTGAAGTCAATCAGCACCCGAGTAATGGCCAAGATCGCGGCCAACACGATTGCAGTGATAAGTGCTTGTGAGAGCAAGTACGCCCTACTGGGTGATGACACGGGAGTTGACAGCAAGACCCCGGACCGCCGCGAATCGGGTGACCAGGAGCAAGAGGATGGCCGTAAACAAGATGATACTGATGTGTCAGACACCGATCACGATGTTTCAGGGTCAAGTACCCCTAGACATCAGAAGGACTCCCTCGATAAGCCTAACGTCGCCAAGAAACAGGAAAAGCGACTCAGTGGAAAACACAAGCGGAATGGGATAGACAAAGACGAGCTAGAGTTGGTCAAACCAAAGCGAGAGATTGAGTATGGCGATGTTCAGCTCTTACGACATCTTTTGAAGCGCATTGCAAAGCCTTACGACAACCTCCAAGTTGTACTCGACAGAAGTATTGACGTTTTAAGTACTTGTGTTGCATATGCATATGTTCGCTTTCCTCTGTACTCATATGCCGCGCAGTATTCAACTGATAGGATACCAGGGCGTTTCCCAGCTTCCGTCAGGAGCAAGGATTCCTAAAGGTATGATTATAGAGGAGGTGGACGTCTACATAGAGTTTCTCCAACAGGCGCTCGATGATTTCGACACTGATACATCTTCTGCACTGGAAGGCGCGGCGATCTTACAAGAACTCACGGAGCTTGTACCAGATGTCATGCCAAGAGAGGAGATCTTCTTGATATCGTCATTTCTCCTCAACCTTCGACAAGCTGCATCACATGTAATGGAGATGCTGAAGCACTCACGCCTGCTGGTCGAACGGCGCCAACAGCGTCATGGGCGCAGGAGAATCTATCCTCCTCATATCAATTGGCGGAAATGGCTCTATACTGGAGGTGATGAAGACGAAAGGCTGCCTGCTAACGGACGTCAAGCTGCTAGACAGGGCACCGCAGATGACCATGACGATGAACAGGACACGACTACATTTAGCAGCCAAGAAGGCGTGCTTGATGAGCCAAAAGAAGGAGACGTTGAGCAAGGAACCCACAGAAGTGGTATTGTTAGGGAAACACCACAGCGGCCTGCACGGCTAGAGATGGAGACGCCGGACTCCATCGGGTCTGCCGCCGAGAAGCCACCGCTCATGTTGCGAATCAGAGGATCTTTGGCCGACATAGTGGAATGGATACAAACATCGGAAGATTCATTGTACGCGTTCAAGCTAACCATTGCCGTGTTTTTGGTAACATGGCCCGCCTTCATCGCGACCTGGAACACTTGGTACTCCTTGAATCGTGGGCGTAAGCGGACCTGAGTACTTGCGGCTTTCATCAACCCATTCACTGACTCATTCAGTTTGGGCGGCACTCCAGCTTGTGCTGATTACAGAAGTGGCGATTGGTACTTCAATCATGACTTTCTTCGTCCGAGGTATTGGCACTTCACTTGGCTGTGTCTGGGGCTGGGCTGCCTACGAAGTTAGAGGTGGTAACGAGATCGTGTGCGCTGCCATGATCTGCATTGGCATAATCCCTGCCGCATATGTGCAACTTGGATCGAAATACCCGAAGGCTGGTATAGTCGCTATTGTGAGTATGTGCGTCGTAGCCTTGTCGACAGAACTGAAAACCGTCCCTGGTAGGTGACCTAACCTCTCCTTTGAAGCTTGCCTTGTTGACCGCGCTTAGGTACGGCAACGGAGAACTTTCTGAAGAGGCTCATCGCGTTCATGATCGGAGGTGTCGTAGCACTCGTAGTCCAGGTCGTCCTTTTACCAGTGAAGGCACGAACCAGACTTATAGACTCACTGGCTGCTTGTCTGAATCAGATTACCGAGATGGAAAGATGCGTTGCTTTCGGCATAGAGGATGAGATCAATCTTGACGTCTACTCCCACGAGGTTTTCAAGCATTTCGAGCTTGCAAGCAGAAAAGCCAAAACGGCTTTGAGCGCTGCAGAAACATTCCGTCAGTATCAGTGACGGTCTTCAGCTGTAAGTCGGTGCTGATTCAGGTAGTGCCTTTCTGTAGCAACGAGCCAAGAATCAAAGGCTCATTCAAGGGCTTGGCTTTGATATATGGCGAGGTTAGCGTTATGATCATCGCGTATGAGTATGTTACTAAAGTGGGATTAGATCATCTTTGTACTACATCAGATCGTTGACCGAAAGGACAACATGCTTCATCTGCGGACTGCGTACGGTTCTGGTCCGTTGGAGCAGCACAATGTTCGTTAAGTTCACTATATTGCTGCACTGATAGTACAGATGCTTAACTTGATATAGGCACAAATTTTCCCTTATCGCCGCAACCTAGCTGCTGCTGTGACCCTTATACTGTTCGCGGTTCATGAAGCTCTTACAACGAAATTAGCCCTTCCGCAGTTTCTTCCGTCTGCCAGATTGGCAAACCTTCGCTTGATTAATAGGGTCCGCGAAGTTTCCGACCCTGCTATACAGGAATCAGTGAGCTACGACGATGAGATCGCCCTTGCCCGTCAGCGTGCAGTACGGCGGAAGTACATGTCTTGGGATGCCGCTGCGGCCGCCCAAACTGAGATTGTGGAATACCTCGAAGAGCTCATTGACCTTACCAAGCTGCTTGTCGGAGCCAACGAATTTCGCAGTGGAATGTTGACACGACCAACGTATCGCGACTACATAGAGAAGATTGGGAAGCATGAGGAAGCGGACGGGTCCGCAGGGAAGGCGAGAAATGCGGCTCCGGAGGGTCTTCAGAAGATCGGACTGACGAAGAGAAGAGTTGAGACGGCAAAGCAAAGGGAGAATGAAGAAGAGGAACTTCCGAATAGTTTGAAGAGAATCCAAAGCAGAAAAATGGATATGAACGCGCAGAAGCGAAAGGCGAAGGGTGCCAGACGCGGTAGCACTGCTGAACAACTGCAAATCATGAGCTCAAGATGAGAAAACGCTCACCTGCAGACCAGACAGACTACCGGCGAGATCAGCTTCTCTTTGAGGGTTACTGGCGCAGATGTCAACATCAACGAACTCTCAAGCTCTATGGTGTCGTATGTGAACGGTAAGTCTACATCCTGAACAGGCGTCACCGCAAACCTTGTATCAATACGAAGGCCACACATCAACACACCCCGGAGGCCGCTTTGTGGCAAGACAACCATTCGCACAAATAGACGGCTAACCTACCTCACCTAGACACGGCGTGGATCGGCCAAATCAAGCACTCACTCTACGCCGAGTCCCTCCTCGTCAGCGGCGCCGGCATCGCGCCCAACCCGTCCTCCACAGGCATGACCTTCACATCCTACCACATGGACCCCAACGGCTACCAAAACCTCTACATCGAACCCCCTGCCACCAAAGCCGTCGGCTTCACCACTCCACACTCCCTCCCACTTCCAGGCATGCAGACTAGCGGATTCGCGTTCGACGGCCAGGGCGTGTTGACCTCGATGGGCAGAATAAGTTTATCGCGTGCTTGAACACGGCGGTAGAGGGATTTGGAAAGAGCTATGAGATTTGGTGGTCGGGAACTGGGATGCCGAGTGGAGTGCATTGTCTTGAGGATATCAAACTGATTAAGGCGGATGGGTGTGGGTCTTTGCAGTTTTGAATTCTTGGGGAGTTTTGGTGATTGAAGTTGTGTACTTTGTGGCGGATGAGGTTTGTAAGCTGCTAGGGACATTCGTTGCACTGGAATGGCACATAAAATGTACACCCACTCCTTAGACCCCACTCAACAGATTTCCGACATCGTTATAGCCATTCTACTCCTCATACAGCCCTCCCTTCACATCACGCACGTAAGACACCCATCAAAACCTAAACCCCAATACAACACCCCGCCAGACCTACCTCAACTCCCCAGACTCTCCACACTTCCTAAACCCAGAGACACCACTACTCAACCCTTACACCCTTTATCCCCGCGTCCCATCAGTCCGCCCCTGAAGGAATCCGAGAGTCGAACTCAGTACCCGTCTCATCTTCAAATCCGACCCTCTAGCCGTCCAATTCTCTAGTCTTTAGCCAGACAATCAGGTCAAGAATCTATGGTCACTGCTACCAACAATAATAAAACAACAACAACACGATATCTTTCTTCTCAGGCCTATTTCCAAATTGTGCATGTACAAGAGCGGAAAGAAGGGACGAGGACAGAAAGCACCACATCGCCGCTTTTAAGGAAAGAGGGCGTGGAGTGAGGTTGAAGGACGGAAGTAAGAGCGCTTCGAGACAAGACTAGGCTAGAGTGTTGACTAATGGTGAGCAACGGTGAGGACCTTGGTATGAGAGGAGGGAGGATGGAGGAGGTATGTGAGGGTTGACTGGCAAGGTAGGTTAAACGTATGTGTCTCAAACGGGGACGGGAAAAAATAAGCGTGGTTGTACTTCGCCTTGTGGTCATCGCTGGAGATTGCAGTATTGTGCAGACCATCCGCGCTCGTTAATGGTTATATTATTATTGTGTCTGTGTCTATTATCAAGTCTATCAATGTTTGAATAGGCTGAGCTGCCTCGCCTAGGATGCCCTGGTATACGCCATTCTATGCTCAACAACCCCCATCTTGCTCCGCCCACTGCGAACAAACTGCTAATCTCACCCCTCAACATCGCCCCCATCCTCATCATGCACGGCTCCCTCATCCATCGTCTCCGCCGTCAAGCTCGCCACAACCCCGTTTTGCCTCGCCCCACCCTCATAACTAATCCTCTTCCAGCCACAGCTCTCAGACGGGTCTTTGAAAAATTCCATGGTCGGGAAGTAATGCTCGTTTTTCTTCATGGTCGCGACCCAGGGCACGTTGTCGAAGGTCACGGCTTTGAGGCGGAAGTAGGTGTTGTCTGGGATTTTGTTGACGGCGGCGAGGAAGGCGGAAAGGTCGGGGGTGGGGGAGCCGTTGACGGCTGTGATGAAATTGGTGGGGGCTAGACCGTATTGGTACGAGGGCGAACCGCGAGTCTGTAAGAATCATTTGTTAGTATTGACGGGTTAGACAGAGAATTGCAGTGTTGGGGGACTCACTCTTGCGGAGACATAGACTTCGCTGTGGAGCTTGCTGATTTGTTGTCTGACTGCATGATGCGGCCTGTGCAAGACCGCGCCGCAGAAGATCACTGCTCTGTCTGTCTCCAGATCCTCCGTCGGCACCGTCGGTACCTTCAAGTTCATCTCCTGCCCGTTGCGGACGATGAGAGCGTCCAGATACTCGTGATCGTACATGATGTCGAGCTCAGACACGCGCGTGATGAGCTTGCCGTTTAGCGTGAGGATGATGTCGCCTTCTTGCAGCGACTGCGAGTCGTGGCCAGAAGGAGGAGCACAGTCGATCTTCCGAACCATAAAGAGCTGGTGCCGGGAGGAGTTGGTCTCAGCCACCTTCTGGATCCATTCCTCAGACACGCCCATGATTCTGACTTGGCTCATTTGGACGGTATTTGTCTCTACGTTGAGCATTCTCAGCTTGGGTACAACGCCTTGTTGTACCTGCTGGATGATCGGCAAGAGTGTTGGCGTTGCAAGTCCCAGGTGGTATTCAATGTCTTTATTGGTATGAGCCGTTCGCTCTCCGAGATAGTTCAACCAGAGTGCTTGGACAGTCCCATCTTCTGCCACAAGCACACCACTGCCGCACAGCCCGCTCAGACTAGTGTCGACAGTGATAGCATCGAGGTTGATGGCACGATATCTTGGTGCCGCACCATTGGCTGGAATAGCTACTGTTGTAATATCGGTGACCGTCGTCTTCGCTACAACAACCCTCAAGTTCTGATTGAAGCCCAAGAAGATGGTTTTTGCCCCTTGCTTGATCGTTTCCGTGCTCAATTTGGCACTTTGCACGGGTGCTTGAACAAGTGTAGGATCATATTGAATGATGGCATAATTCTGCAAAGGGTGCATGAAGACCACCTTTCCATCCACGATTATAGAATCGGCAATTGTGATCGATATATCGCACAAGTCGTAAGGAACGACAGCTCTCGATATAATTACCAAGCCCTTCGCAGCGTCAATGACTAACCCGAATCCGATCTTTCTAGCTCTTGGAAAGCCGTCAAGCTTGACAGGCATAGTGCAGGATATGCGGACAAAGCTGCGTATCAAGTCTGCCGCTGCGGGGTGGCCTACACTGTCAAGTTTGATGAAGTCGGCCTTTCGAGGTACAGGAGGAGCCGCCGGCAGGGGGTCGGCGATATCTGAAAAGTCCCATTTGCCCGTATGGTCGTTCCGAATGGCCATCCGCATCTTGCTGGTCCAGTGGCGGTCGATGTAGATGATGCTGGTATTGAGGGTATGCAGGTCTCGAAGATGCTTATATGTGACCACAACACGAGCTCGATCGGGTAGGCCCTTCATGACTTCGATAAAAGTGTCTAGATCTGGTGTCTTCTTCTGGTCTATAGACTCGATAATCCATCCTGATTCTGTATTCTCAAACCTGAAGGAACCAGCAGCTTCGCACACGAAGACACCTTTGACAGCGATAGCATACAACCTGGCTTGCTGGTACGATAGGTCGTGGAAAGCTCCACCGGCAACTGTGACAAATCGATCGGGAGTGATATGATGAAGATCACCGACGTCGAGCTCTACCTCGACGTCCTCACCTCCACGCTGCACAAGGACCGTGACCTTCTTGCCAACACTTGAGTCTAGGATGTCATCAAGCCGTAGAAATTGTGTCAATAACTCGCCATTGACTTTGATCAGCACATCTCCTTCCTCAATCTTAGTGTGTGCGGGTCCCTGAGGTAAGACAATCTCCGCTACTAGCATGCCAGTCTCTTTCGGAAAACCCTTCCTTATCGCTGCCTCCCATTCAGGCGTGAGACCTAATCTCCGGCATTCGTCAAAGGGCTTGATGAGCCACTGACACTGTATCGTTCCTCTTGTGACTGGCTCGCCTTTACGAATGCAATCCAGAGCTCTAAGTGGGCGGTCGAGCGGTAGGAAGTAGTCCGTAGCAGCTCCGTCCGCTCTTCCACCAGCTTGTAAGGCAACAGCATATCCGTCAAGGTTTACCACCGGACTGCCAGAGCTACCTCCACTCGCTGCGGCCGCAGCCTGAATGTAGTTCGTATTGAAATCACTGTACCCTTCTCCGTACTCTGGCGCGTTCCGGTCCAACCGACTGATGACTCCTGAAAGAATACTGAGTTTCTCTCCTGCATCGTTGCCCACTACTCTGATCTCGGCTCCCACTCGTGCCAGATCTGGTCTGAGCTCTAATGCAGTAACGGGCATGTACTTTATTGCTTTAGGATCGAATCGAAGGATACCTATCGTATTTGGGGCATAAAGTAAGATTCTTTCCCCCAAAGCAACATAGCTGGGTAAAGCACCTACCGAAATCATGAACGTTGTCTCGGATAACAGGATATACGTCGCACTCTTCATGGTTGTCAAAGACACAGTATCCCCAAAACGGTCCTGCGCAAACCACATGTCTGTTCGTCAGGATATATCCCTTCTCAGCATCCACGACGAACCCAGTTGCCTCACTAGACATGGCGGGATCCGTATCAAAGGAGCAGGTCTGACAGAAGTGTATGGACACAACGGACCTCACGACCTTCTCGATGGTGGCTTGCCATTCCGGGGTGTCTGCCGTTGCCGCAGTGAGAGGTAGTAGGCGTGCATCGTCCCCGTCACTTTCGATCTCATAGCGGGCACCATTCTCAGGCGTGTCATCGCCATTTGTGAGAGAAGACGTTTCGGGCTTGAGTTGCTTCGCTGGTCGATCTAGGGTTGTATTTGCAGAGTGTTTTCGCTTGTTGCGGGTTTGGCCGGTGCGGTCCATGTTTGAGTGGGACGCAAAACTCCTAATGGTCGCGAGGATAGAACGTGAACTGAACGAGGGAGAGAACGAGTGAGCGGAAATAGGTGACAGGTCTGGTTTGAAGGCCGCGCGTAGTGTTCTTGACGCAAAGCCCTGGCAAGGCTGAAGGGGTGTAGCTGAGCTGAACAGGCGCTTTTGCAAAGATCTACCACCCAATCTTACGTATTGAAGATGCACAACACGCATCCAGTTAGTAGATCTGACAATGACAGGACCCAAACCAGCAGGGTACTCCGATTGAACGCATAGGGCACAGCTACGAGCATAAAATGAATGTAGGTATTCACGTTAGGGGTTCCATGGTTCAAAGGCTGCCATTTACGCGCTAGCTGACGGACCCCTGAAGCTATGTATCGGCAACCCCCACCCATCAATGCACAGGCCACCGCCGCAGAGAACGACATCTTCAGCTTGTGCCACTTCCTTCCTTGACCTATGCTGAAAGATTTCAAACGACCAACAATGGAGTGCGCAAATCCCTATCGTTGTACCAAGGTGAACTTTCAGCGCAGTGCGAGACTGCCAGTTAAGCTTCCTCATCGTCATCTCCGCTCGCCTCCTTCACATCAACATTGTCCTCGTCCATCTCCTCCTTGATGCGTTCATCACCACTGGTCTTGGTCTTCTTCAAATCATTCCCTTCCTCGTCTTCATCATCGGCTTCCTCCACCGCCTCGGCGGACTTTGTAGCCTTTCCACCACGCTTGCGCTTGACCGCGGCACCATTAGTCGTCGAACTTTTACGAGGTTTGGCGACTGCTGTGGTGTTGGCACCGCTAAGAGCAATGCCCTCAGACTGTTTCTTGAGGGAATTATAAACGTGGAGACACGCCTTCTTGGTGCGGCCGGCGGGCAATTTGACGGTCTTCCAATCAGGGGAACCGCTGGCAGCGATGATACTGATACAGAGGGCAAGCTGACGAATACAAAAACATTAGTTGGTGACCATCAGAGGTGGTGAAGAATGACAATCTACCTTTTCTGCCTCGGTCCACTTGGTCAAGCCGCTTTCCGTGGTGGCCATGGTGAGACCTGGGCAAAGTTAGACTGGAGTTCTCCTGGCTTCTGTTCCGACTCACCTGTCTGTGTGATCTTAGTACTTGATTGTATCATCAGTAAACGTGGAAACGATATGTTTTGGTATTTTAAAACGGACATCTGGGCATTTACCTGATGCTAGTGACCTGCTTGGGTTGAGACCTGTCTGTTTCTATACGGTCGCAAGTGACCGGAGAAGAACTCACTTCGTTTCAAGACGTCGAAATCTTCTTGGTGCTGGCACTGGCAACTTCTTCTTAGCTCATGAAGGAAGATGGCAGTGGAGAAGATTTTGGAAGAAAGCTTTAGATTACATGCAGCAGCTGATGGCAGGCTTCGGAAGACTTACAAAGGTGTACGTACGAGGATGTTTCGGATGTGAAGGTTGGATGAAGGAGGAAGAACTCGTGTTATTGAGCTGATTGGGTGTATCAATGAGTGGCAGATCTTGATGATGCCGAAATTCACGTTTTGGAAAATGAACACTGTTCATGAGATTTTGAGGCACCTAATTTCATGCTCTACTACATCTAAAGGGTTTCCAGCACTGCGATTTGAATACTTCTAGCATCGTGTTCAATCATTACTTGTGCTTCCACTGGAGTCGAACTCCCAATCGTTCTCTGATAGCACGTCTAGCGGAAATCTCCTTACGCTCTCATTCCAGTGCGCCTGTTCTTCGAAGTTTCAAAGAGCAAGCAAGCCTTTGCGGGCTCGCCTCAGGTACTTCCTGGCCATTCCTCATAGTACGGGCCTTAGGACTGATCTTTGATACCAGCAATTCTACCTGCCATGGCGACTCCGTCTTTCCTCGGTATACCTGTCGAGCTTCGACTGCGCATCTACGAGTTCCTGCTGGCTCCCAAATACAAAGGCTATCCGGCTTTTCCAGATTTCTTATGGAGTGACTGGTGCCAGCTCGGCAAACCCCAAGTTCATTGCCTTGGCCCCGCGCAGTTTCGCATGCCCTTACTCTTCACCTGCAAGCAGGTCTTCTCCGAAGTGTTGCCGGTTTTCTTTGAGGTCAACATTTTCACTTGGACGAAAGATTCCTTCGCCAAACAGTCACTTGGGAAGAACTTCGATTTTATACAGCGAGTACATCTACAGGCATCACTACGGGAGACGCGCTCTTTCAATCTACCAGCAAGCTGTCGCACGTTGAAGCTTTCATTCGATTCGTTTGAGGACTTCTTCATTAAAGATATCTTGGATAGGGAGCGGCTGATGGAGGGTGCCCTGGTCCCGGCCTGGATTGACATGGTGAAGCAGCTGAAGAACGACGGACTGAAACAGCTCATCATCACATACAATTTTGATCGTACAACTGTACGAGAGTTAGAAGAAGCCTTTGCAGAGGCGGCTGGACCAGGAACAGTCGATCAGTGAAGCTTTATAACGACTGACGGTAGGTTAAAACAGTACGGCAGATCAAGTCCCATCCTACCTATTTTCTCAGAACATAGTGTGTAGCGCCATCTGACATTCCGTTCCGACCCGCCGGACGACATATCTCTCATACAGTACTTGAGATGTCTTTAGTCCCGCAGTTCCGTGACCGACCGAAGGCTCCATCGGCCTACCTTCCACATTTCCTACTTTGTGCTTTGATAGAAGCAAGCATCACCACTGGCCGGTTGCCGCACCTCGTGGGTATTTCTCTCCACCGTTGCAACAGAGCTGAGCGCGTCTTCTCTGCGATCGACGGTCCGATGTAGTCTTCAGAAACTCTCCAGCCGGTGCAGGATGTCATCGTCATAGAAGTCATAGGCAGTTGCTAGCCACTCTTGTTCTACATAGACTGTCACATCTCTTGAGTGTCATTGTCCACCCTTGCAACGGAGATCAGCGCGTCTCTTGGCGATCGATGGTCTAATGCAGTCTTCAGAGACTCCTCAGCAGATGTAGGATCTCAATGTCATGGAAGACATAAGCAATTGCTTGCCATTCTCGTCCAATATAGAAACAATGCACTCGAGCTATTCAGTCCAGTGACGCATGATCATTGCCTCACTATGAACCCATCTCATTCCGAAAACTCCGTGAATCCGACCTTGAGCATACTCCTCAACGCCTCCCAATGCTTAAACCCATAGAAAACCTCGACTACCCCCTCACTCAAGCTTATCAAGATGTTCCAACCTCGTCAACACAACCTGCTTACTCGTCTCCTCAATCTCCCCCGCCAGAAAAACCTCATCTAAAATCGCATATACCTATCCCCCCGCGCACCAAAATGTCAGCCCACACTCTCACACCCTCATCCTCTCACCGCATCACCCCCATCCCAGCCCAGCCCAGCCCAACCTCTCCTTCCCCCTCTCCCTCCAATATGATCGACATACCTTGTAAAAATTAAACA
>JAABUP010007439.1_pt1 | contig 14702 bp, 16 predicted proteins | sample 5559201 | NCBI WGS metagenome assembly JAABUP01 (sample SAMN10711887, study PRJNA513373) | rock metagenome | isolation source: Antarctica rocks | place: Antarctica | reverse complement strand
GCGCAGAACCCAGCGCCCGACTAACCGACGACCTCTGCGATCAAGGAGGCAACGACGTCAACGGGCAGCCGCCCCCAAGTTTCAGCCCGGAACGGGCCCGCCCGCAAGGGCGAGAAAGGACTAACCGGGCACATGTCGACCGGCACTCGCCGCCGTTCCGCTAAGTGACGGCGTCAGTGGTCGTCGGCGACGGGTGCAGCGTCGGCGGACGGGTCACGACGAGCGCCGGGGTTTGATAGCGACATGACTCGTCGCGCGGATCTGCCCGGACCTGCCTCTCCCTCTACCGGGCTCCCCGCGGGCATGCTGGCTCTGCTCGGCGTCGCGGTCTTCGCCGGCATCACCACTGAGCTCCTGCCGATCGGGCTTCTCCCCGCGATCGCCGCCGACCTGAGGGTCAGCACGGCACGCGTCGGAGTCCTCGTCTCCGCCTACGCCGTCGTCGTCGCAGTCGGGTCGATCCCGTTGACCGCCTTGATGATGCGCTGGCCGAGAAGACGTGTTCTGTGCGTCCTGCTGACGATGTACGCCGTCAGCAACGCCATCGTCAGCGGCACGTCGTCCTACGCGATAGCGCTTGCGGCCCGGCTGCTCGCCGGGGTGGCCCACGCCGGCCTTTTCTCCGTTGTGTTCACCCTCGCGGTCACCGCCGTGCGCCCTGAGCAGGCCGGCCGCGCCATCGCATACGTCGGCGCGGGCAACGCTCTTGCGCTCAGCGCCGGCGTGCCGCTCGCCACTGCGCTCGGCACGGCGGTCGGTTGGCGCGCCGCCTTCGCCGTCGCGTCCGGTGTGCTCGTCACGCTCGCCGTCGCCGCAGTCGTTGTGCTGCCCGAAGCACCCGCTCCACGGGCGTCGGCTCCGCCGCGCGTGCTGGCCGTGCTGCGCCGTCCCGCCCTCGCCACGGTCGCCATCACCATCGTCGTCCTGATGCTCGGTCACTACGCGGCGTACACGTACGTCAGCCCTCTGCTGCTGAACGCCGGCGTATCGACGCGAGCGGTGAGCGGAGCGTTCTTCGCCTACGGGGCGGCAGGGGCCATCGGGCTCTTTGCCGCCGGGTTCTTCGCCGATCGCCGACTTCGACCCGCGTTGATCGGGGCCGTGGCGCTCACCGCGTCGGCGCTCGTCGCATTCGGGTTGGCCCGCCCATCCCCATGGGGAGCCGTGGCGGCATTGGTCGTGTGGGGCGCCGCTTTCGGGTCGCTACCAACACTGCTCCAGACGGCGGCGTTGCGTGCCACGCCGGACACCCCCGACGTCGCCCCCAGCGTCGTCAACGCCGCGTGGAACGTGGGCATCGCCGGAGGCGGCATCCTGGGCGCCCGCGAGATTCTGTCCTTCGCGCCTGCCACGCTGACCTACACCGGGGCTGCCCTGGCGTCCGTGGCTCTGGTCGTACTGCTGTCGCCTGTCAGGCACGCGTCGCAGGGCGCGGCCGTGAATCCAGCCGCGAGGGCCACCTGAACCTGACGGCGAAGACCCACAGGTTTCGGGGCACCCCACAGTTGCGCCTCATGACCACTAGCAAGGGCATTCGACGCGATTCTGTGCCTTACGTACCGCGGACGATCCTCCCACACTGTCCGGAACAACCGGTCGAGGGAGCGGAGCTGCACCCCTCAAGCGACGCCGGAGTGCGTCTGCGCGGCGCGGGAGTGCGCGAGGCGGTAGGAGTCGGTTCCTGTCTCGATGATGTGTCCGCCGAAGGTGAGCCGGTCGACGATCGCGGCGCACAACCTGGGGTCGGTGAAGGTTTTGGTCCAGCCGGAGAACGACTCGTTGAGGCGATCTCGACGGGGGCTTTCTCCTCGCGTTCGGTGAGGACCTGAAACAGCATCTCGGCGCCGCGCCGGTCGAGTTCCATGTAGCCGAGCTCGTCGATCAGGAGCAGATCGACCCTGCCGTAGCGGGCGAGGACCTTGTCGTCAGCGGCTTCGCATAGCTCGTTGACCAGCTTGGTTGCCAGCGTGTACTTCACCCGGAACCCGACCTCGGCCGCTGCCGCGCCGAGGCCGATCAGCAGGTGCGACTTGCCGGTCCCGGAGTCGCCGACTAAGCACAACGGTTCCCCTTTGCGGACCCACGCGCCGGAGGTGAGGGCGTGGATGCGCCTGGCCCGTGCCTGCCGAGCGGCCGTGGTTCATTGCCGCCCCGGACCGCCTACAGCCGCTGCACCGGGCTCAGGGTGGGGCGTGTGCCTCCAGCGGTGTGGCGCTGGTGATCGTCGCGAGTACGCGGTCTCGTGCCAGCGCAAACTCCTGCTCCGGCAGCGAGCCAAGGGCAGCGTCCAGGCGCAGCATCGCCAGGCCGTGGCAGCAGGACCAGAGGACGAGCGGGTCCCACTGGTGCACCGACGTGCCGCCGGTCGCGGTCACCACGTCCTGCAGAGTGGCGACCAGCAGGTTGTAGCCGCCGATGCCGGCTCTGCCGCGGGATCGTTCCGGTGGGGCGGTCAGCTCCTCGATCTGCCCGCCGCTGAAGAACACCGCCCGGTACAAGCCCGGGTTCTGGGTGGCGAAGTCCAGGTACCCCTCGCAGACGGCGAGCAGCCGCGACCGGGCCGTCGACGCCTCGTCCGCGGAGGGGGGCACGGCGTCAAGCACGGCCGCGACGTGGTCAGCGAGCAGACCGGCGGACTCCTGCGCAACCGCGAGCAGCAGCGCCTCCCGGTCGCGGAAATGCCGGTAGGCAGCCGCAGGTGAGACACCTGCGCGCCGCTGCACCTCGCGCAGCGACAACGAGTCGGGCCCGTTGGTGCGCACGAGTGCGACCGCCTCCTGCACTAGCCGGTCCGCCAGGGGCTTCCGGACGTCGCTCAGCCCGTCTGTTGACACTGCTAACTCCTCGTGGCAAAGTGATTTGCGTAAGCACCGCTAACTGAGTCTAACCACCCCCGGAGTCACGCCATGCGCATCACCGCTCTCACCCTCGAGACCGTCACCGAGACCGTCACCGGCGCCGTCGAGCTGGCCTTCGCCCCCTCGCGGCCGCTGCGCTTCCGAGCCGGCCAGGCCGGCCTGCTGCGGGTTGCCGGCGGCGGCGTCAAGCCGTTCACGTTCTCCTCCGACGATCGGTCCGGCCACATCTCGATCGCCACCACGCTCGGCTCGGGCAGCCGGTTCAAGCGGGCGCTGGCCGACCTGCACCCCGGCGACCGCGCGCGCGTCGCCGGAGCCATCGGCACGCCGCCGGCCGTCGACCCGACCGAGCCGCAGGTGCTCGTCGCGCAGGGCATCGGGATCACGCCGTTCCTGTCCATGGCTCGGTCGCACGACAGCCTCAACGCCACCCTCCTACAGGTCGGCAGCGCGCACTTCTTCGACGAGGTCGCCTCCGCCACCGCCCTCGCCGAGCACCACCAGCACCGCGACAGCCTGCAGGAGGCCGTGCGACAGGCAGTCGCCGACCGCCCGACCGCTCGATGGTCGCTGTCCGGACGGCCCGACTTCGTCACCTCCCTCGCCGCCCAGCTCACGGCGACCGGCGTGCCGGGCCGCCGGATCCACAAGGACGCCTTCTGGGGCATGCGCAACCCCGCCACGAGCGCCCTGCGCTCCAGCAGCCTCCTCGACGCCTGACCGCACAGGACGCCGCCAAGATCGAGACGTGCCGGACGCACTCCTTGACGCCCTGGACCGTGGGGTGTCTTGACCGGTCGCGGGCTCAGGCCCGTGTCAGGAATGACCCACCTAGCCGACCACGGGCCTGGGCCCGGCCGACGCCGGGCCCAGGTGCCGGGCTCAGGCAGTGTCGGACAGGTACTCGGGCGCGGTGGCGGTGTCGGCGCTGCAGTGGCTGAGGATCGTGCGGGCTGCCTTGGTGACGGTCTCGGCGGCCTGCCGAACCACGCTGAGGTCTCCGCCGGCCCAGCCGGCGACGTAGGCGAAGCTGTAGCCGCTGGCATCCAAGCCATGCGCGGCCGCAACGACGTACGCGACGCTCTCGGCCTCGACCTCACAGCGGCCGCGGCACATCAGGTAGGTCGGCAGGTCCACCACGTGGCCGCACTCGAGGTGCCCGAGCTCGTGGGCCAGGGTCTTGACGGCTTGGGCGTCGTCGATGTCGTCGCGGACCCGCACCACCCGGCGGGTCGGGTCGGTGTAGCCGTTGGCGCCGGCGCAGTCGCCGCGCTCCAGGGCGTAGCCGTGTCCGGTCACCTGGCTGGCGAGGTCGTTCCACAGCCCGGCCGGGGCCTGCCCGGTCAGCAGTGCCGGCTCGACGTCGGGCAGCGGGTCGCCCTCGGTCTGCGCCAGGTCGAACACGTGCGCCACCCGGAAACCCCGGACCTGCCGCCCGCCGCCACCGCCCTGGGGCGCCGCTCCCCCGCTGCAGGTCGTAGCCGGCTCCTGCCCGGCCGGGGCGGCCGGCTCGGCCCGCTCGGCCACCTTCGGGCGGTAAGTGCACGGCGCCAGGATCGCGATGCCCCGCTCCCCCTTGCGTACCTGCCGGCCCAGGCTCTGCCAGCTGCGGTACCCCGCGACCCGGGTGGCCTGCGGGGCCTGTGCGCCGATCAGCAGCAGGTTGCCCAGGAACTGCGGCGAATTGCATCGGGTGCATGATTCGGGGAGTTTGCACTTGCTGCTGAGGCGTGGATTTCCGCTGTCACGACCCACCGCGCACGCGCAGCGTAGCATCTGAGAATCCTCTGTGGTGCAGGCGATCCAGCTGCCTGACTTGCATCGGATGAATGATACTGTCACCACACTGTTGGCGATGTGGGACGGAGCTGGATGCAACCCGAGCGGTTGGCACGGATCGCGATGCTGGGGTCCGCGGAGTCGGTGTTGGCGTCCGGGGTGTCGTTCCTCGCCCCTGAGGAGGCGGTGCTCGAGGCGATGCTCGCCGGCTGGGTGACGCAGCAGCGCTCGCGGTTGCTGGCCGCCACAACGATCGAGCAGCGGGTCCTGCTGGTGCGACGGCTGGTGGCTTTCAGCAACGACTACCCGTGGCGCTGGACACCGAGCGATGTCGAGGAGTGGACCACCGCGCTGGTCGGCCGGGGTCTGGCGCACTCGACGCTGCGGAACTACCAGATGGCCGTGCAGCTGTTCTGCGACTACCTGACCGATCAGCGCTACGGCTGGGATGAGGTCTGCGAGCAGCGGTTCGGGACCCATCCGGTGCAGGTCTTCCACGAGTGGAACACCAGCGCGCACCGCACGGAGACTGAAGGGCGACCGGGCAACCGGCCGTTGAGCCGCGAGGAGCTGCAGAGGTTCTTCGACTACTGCGACGAGCGGGTCGCCGCGGTGGCCCGGACCGGCCGCAAGGGCTGGCTCGCGGCGTTCCGCGACGCGGTGCTGTTCAAGACCGTCTACGCGTTCGGGCTGCGCCGGCAAGAGGCCGCGATGCTGGACCTGGCTGATCTGTCGGCGAACCCGCACGCAGGCGAGTTCGGCCGGTACGGCGCGGTGTCGGTGCGCTACGGGAAGGCGAAGAAGGGCAGCCCACCGCGGCGTCGCACGGTGCTGACCACGATGAGCTGGGCGGCGCAGACCCTCGCTGAGTGGGTGGAGGAGATCCGCCCCGGCTACGGCACCGCGGGCACGTCGTTGTGGCCGACCGAGCGCGGCGCGGCGATCTCCACCGATCACCTGAACACCCGGTTCGCCGAGTACCGGCAGGCCTGCGGGTTGCCCAATGAGCTCGGGCCGCACTGCCTGCGGCACTCCTACATCTCGCACCTGATCGAGGACGGCTTTGATCATCTGTTCGTGCAGCAACAGGCTGGTCACTCGTGGGGATCGTCGACCGCGATCTACACCACGGTCGGCAGCGACTACAAGAACGATGCGTTGCGCCGGGCACTGAACCGGGCGTTCACCGACCCCGCCCCCGACGCCGTCGTCGACTGAGGACAGGAGCACCGTCATGGCACGCACTCCCAAGCTGGGATACGCCTGGCACCTGAGGATGCGGATGGCCGAACGGGGCATGTTCGCGACCACCGAGCTAGCGCCGCTGCTGGCTGAGCGTGGCGTGGTTCTGTCGGCCGCGCAGGTATACCGGCTGGTCACGCAGACCCCGGAACGGCTGAGGCTGCGGACGCTGATGGCGTTGTGCGACATCCTGGACTGCACGCCCAACGATCTGGTCGAACCGGTCGCGGAGGCCCGCCGCGCACGGGCAACCGGCACGAGCGGGGCCGCGGCAGCGAGCTCGACGGTGCGGAACCGGACGCCGCGGCGTGCGGAGATCCAGCGCGACCGGTGACGACCCCCACCCCGGCTTGCGCGGGCTGCGGACGGCAGCTCGCGCTGCGCGGCATCAGCCCGCAGGGACCGTTGTGCTCGGCCTGCGTGGCGCGTCGGCACAGCGGGACGTGCGGTTCCTGCAGCCGGGACGGCCGGCTCGTCGGCCGCAACGCCCGCGGGCAGCCGTGGTGCTCCCGGTGCTACCAAGCCGCCAACAAGGCGCGGGTGACGGCGGCCCGGACCGCCGTGATCGTGGCGGCGGTCCATGAGGCTGCACCGGCACTGCCGGAAGCCACCGTGCGGCAGCTGATCGTCCGTGACGTCGGGGTCCGGTCGCTCGGGCTGCTCGCTCGGCACCTGACCAGCCACCCCAACGTCCTGCTCGCCGGCCCGACGAGCCTGCCCCCAGCGTTGGACCGGCTGGTCAGGTCGCTCGTGTCCGCTGGCGCGGAGCACCTCCGCGTGATCCACCCGAGCTGCCTGGACTGCGGCCGCGCCCAGCCGGCTCAGCAGCGCCTGCCCGAGGGGGTGCTCTGCGGCGCCTGCTACGCCCGACGCGCCAGCACGCACCGGTGCGTCGACTGCGGGCGACTGCAACGGCGGTACTCCCGCGACAAGGCCAACCATGCCCACTGCCAGGGCTGCGTCGAACGCCGCCGCCGCGACACCGAACGCGCCGAGCTCCTCGCGCAGCTCACCGCGACGCTCGGGCCGCAGACCCTGCTCGAGGACGCGACGCTCATCACCGTCCTGTCCAAGGTCGCCCACAGTCGACCGCAGCTGCGCCACCTGATCGAGCTGCTCAGCACCGGGCCGCTCACCGAGGCGCTGACCGCAGATCCCTGGCCGTTCGCCCTGGCCCGTCTGGTGATCGGGTTGCGCGCCGCCGGCGCCGACCTGCCCGCGCCGCTCTGCAGATCCTGCCAGCAGCCCATCGCCGCGCAGGTGGTCCTGCGGGCGCAGCGGGTGCTCTGCCGCGGCTGCGCCTGGCGCTGCCCGAACTGCGCCAAGCCCCGTCGCAGCAACGACCCACGGCCTTGCGAGCGATGCCGAAGCTTTCCCGGACGGGCACGCGGCAGCTGCGCGACCTGCCACAAACCTGAGCAGCTCCTGGACCCGGACCGCCGCTGCCGGACCTGCCGGGAACGCGCCGCGCGCAGCTGCGCCGACTGCCACCAGAACGGGGCTCGCACCACAGTCGAGGGCCAGATGGTCTGCCACCCCTGCGCGTTGCGCCGCACCGTCGACGAGCTGCTACCCGAGCACCCCACCGGCCAGCTGCACGGCCTGCGACCTGCGATCCTCGCGGCCGCACCACTCACCACACGGAAGTGGCTGAACCGACCCCTGATCGCCACGCTGCTCGCCGACCTCGACACCGGCCGGCTGCCACTGACCCACGCCACCCTTGACGCGCAGCAGGCCAGTCGCGGCGTTGAGCACCTGCGCAACCTGCTGCTGGGCAGCGGCTCTCTGCCCGCCGACCCGGACCGTCAGCTTCGACAGCTCGAGCAGGACAGCCAGCTGATGCTGCGCTCCATCGCCATCGATGACGCACGGATCGTGCGGAGCTGGCTGCGCTGGCAGGTCCTGCCGCGACTGCGTCAGCAGCTCGACGGGCCCGTCGACAGCACCGTCGCCGGCGCGAACGCCAAGCGCACCCTGATCCAGGTCATCGCGTTCCTGACCGCCCTGCAGGCGTCGCAGCGCACCCTGGCCAGCTGCACCCAGGCCGACCTCGACAGCTGGTTCAGCACCCGCAAGGCCAGACCCCACTTCATCCGAGCGTTCCTGGCCTACGCGCAGCGCACCAAGCACCTCCCCGGCAGCCTCACCCTGCCAGCCGTCTACCGGAGCAGCAGCCAGCCACCTGCCGATCCTGAGCAGCGGTGGGCGATCGCCCGCCGTCTCGTCCACGACGAAACCCTCGATACCGCCGACCGTGTCGCGGGCGCGCTCGTCGTGCTCTACGCGCAGCCCATCGTCCGGATCTGCGCGCTCAGCACAGACCAGGTCCAGACCGACGGGACGATCGTCACGCTGCGCCTCGGCGACGCTCCCCTCGAACTGCAAGAGCACTTCGCCACGCTGATCCAGTTGCTGCCACTGCGCCGACGCGCCGGCGTCGCCGAACAGCTGCCCGGCAACTGGCTGTTCCCCGGAAACGTCGCCGGAGGCCACCTCACAGCCGCAAGCCTGCGACATCGACTGCGCGAGATCGGCATCGAGCCGCGCCGGATGCGACTGGCCGCGCTGGATCAGCTCAGCAGGGAAGTGCTGCCCGCCATGCTCAGCGGGATCCTCGGCCTCAACGTTCCCGGGACCGTCCGGTACACCAGCCAGGCCGGAGGCGACTGGGCCAAGTACGCCGCCAGCCGCAGCACCTGACAAGCCCCCACGACAGCATTCACGGATTTCGAATATCCCTACTCCGCCACCTCTGTAGGTGTGGAACTTTGCGGCGGTGTCCAGCATCGCCCGCCACCCATCGGACTGCACCAGCGCGGCGACACCCTCGCTGATCTGCTCGTGCAACGCGGCGAGCTTGTCCTGCCCGCCGGTCGTGCTGGTTGTCCTGCTGGTGGTGCTGTTGGTGTGTGTGTTGGTGCTCATCGGTGCCTCCCTGTCCCGTCCGCCGAAGCGGGTGCGGGTGGGCCGGTGTCCCCCGGCCTTGAGGGCGGTGGGTTCACCCCTCCGCCGCAAAGCCGCCCGCAGGGGTCGCAGCGGCTCGCCGGGCCAGGGAGGAAAGCCGAAGAAGCTTCCCGCGCAGCGCTTGAGGAAGGATCTTGGGCGCCCTTGCCCGGGGAGGAGCGGCCCCGCATCATCCGGGGGGCAGCCTGAGTCCGATGGAGCCGGCCGCAGGCCGTCCACATCGGTCCCGCAGGGACCGCGCTGTGCGGGTTGCCGTGCTGGTCTGGTGAGTTGCTCGGCTTGCTTCCCAGCCCGGTCCCTACGCCGGGTGCGCCTCGGCTGCCCACACCCGGCCGGGGGCTGCTGTGTGCGTGCGGGTCCCGGTGCTGGCCGAGGGCGATCTGGGCTTGGCCTCGGGTGTCGTCGAGCTCGGCTGGTCTCCTGCGGCCGGTGCGGTGCTACAGCTCCAGCGCACTGGCGACGTCGGGGTACAACGGCAGCACCTTGTCCAAGCCGGTGGCGTGCAGCAGCCGGGCGACGTCGCCGCGTGCGGCGGCCAGGCGAAGCTGGCCGTTGCCGGCCCGTAGCCGTTTCAGAGCGCCGACCAACACGCCCAGCCCAGTGGAGTCGATCCAGTCGACCGCGGTTAGGTCCAGCACCAGATAGCGGTGCCCGGCCAAGGAGTCCAGCAGCCGTTGGCGCAGCCGACCGACCCCAGCGCCGACCAGGTCCTCGGTGACGGTCAGGAGCAGCCACCCGCCGACCAGGCGGTCCTCAGTCATCCCCCACTATCCCACCGCACCGGCGAACTCAACGCGCTGACCGGCGAGCTCGACGCCGCCTACCGGGCCGTCGCGCAGCGGCTGCTCAGCAACGCCGCCGGCCGGGTCGAGACCGTCGCCGGCCGGGACCGGCCCGTCCTCACCCCGCTGGACCGGCTCCCCGAACCCGACAGCCTCCTGGCCCTGCGCGCCGAGCTCGCCGCCCGGCTGCCCCGGATCGACCTGCCCGACCTGCTGCTCGAGGTCGCCGGCTGGGCAGGCCTGACCGTCGAGTTCACCCATGTCAGCGAAGGCGCCAGCCGCGCACCCGACCTGCACCTGTCAGTCTGCGCGGTCCTGGTCGCCGAGGCCTGCAACATCGGCCTGGAACCGCTGGTCCACCCCAGCCAGGCCGCGCTCACCCGGGGCCGGCTGTCTTGGGTCGAGCAGAACTACCTGCGCGCCGACACCCTCACCGCCGCCAACAACCGCCTCGTCGACACCTAGACCGACATCGCCCTCGCCAAGGCGTGGGCGGCGACGTCGCCTCCGCCGACGGCCTGCACTTCGTCGTGCCCGTCCGGACGTTGAACGCCGGACCGAACCCGCGGTACTTTGGGCCCGGCCGCGGCGTCACCTACCTCAACTTCCTGTCCGACCAGTTCACCGGCTTCCACGCCGCCGTCGTCCCCGGTGCCCTGCGCGACAGCCTCTACATCCTCGAAGGCCTGCTCGAGCAGCAGACCTCCCTGCGCCCGGTCGAGCTGATGAGCGACACCGCCGGCTACAGCGACATCGTCTTCGGCCTGTTCCGCCTCCTCGGCTACCAGTTCAGCCCCCGCGTGGCCGACCTCGGCGACACCCGCTTCCGGCGCAGCAGACCGGCAAGATCACCAAGCCGCGGCAGATCCTGGTCATCCCGGAGCTGCCGAAGACCCGGTCCGGCAAGATCATGCGCCGGCTGCTGGGGGACGTAGCGGACCGCCGCAACCTCGGTGACGTCACCACGCTGGCCGACCCGACGGTGATGAACCTGATCGGCGAGCGGATGAAGGCCCCCGGCCGGCGGGGACGAAGGCTGACGGCCGGGTCCGCGGACCAGCAATCCGGACCGGGAGGCAGCATGGTCGAACGACATCAGGGCACCTCGTGCGGGGCGGCCCGGCCGGTTGGTGCAGCTGCGCGGTCGGGACCGTCGGCGACACCCTGCACCCAGTCGTCGACTGCGGAGCCGGGACGGCCGGCACGGCCGGGACAGCACCGAGGCGCCACGGCGACACCGGCCCCGGCCGGGGACCCACGCGCAGGCGCACTGTGACGCGGTCACCGTGGCATCTTCGCGGCCCCTCTGCTTGTTTCCATGTGATATAACAAATATGCGACGCTATCATCGGTTTGCGGCGGCGCACCGATATTCCCCGTTTACAGTCGGATAACGGGTTACCGCGAATTGATGGAGGCCTCATGTATTCAGGCGTCTTAACCCCCCGAAGAAAGACACTGGGGGTGATCGGAGTCTCGCTCGCCACAGCAGTCATAGCTTTACCAGCGGGCAACGCTGTTGCTGGGGGGGCTCCAGGCAAAGCTGGGGGACACACCCATGAGGTCGACACCTGGGCAGCCTCACCGGCCGACATCGGCGGCGTTTACTCCGACACCACAGTGCGCAACATCGTCCACACCAACATCGGAGGCAGCGGCCTGCGGGTCCGGCTGTCGAACGCCTTTGGTTCGAAGCCTGCCACCTTCGACGACGTCCAGGTCGGCCGCCAGTCGTCAGGGGCGGCTACCGTTCCCGGATCCAACCGTCGGGTCACCTTCAGTGGCCAGACCAGCGTCACCATCGCCAAGGGCGCCGAGGCCCTTTCGGACCCGTTGCCCGGAACGGTTGCCCCTAGCGTCACCCTCGCGGTCAGTGTGCACTTCACCGGCTTCACCGGCGAAGCGACTGGCCATCCTGACGCCCAGCAGGACAACTACGCCTCCCCCGCGGGAGATGTCGCGGGGAACGACAACGCCTCTGCCTACTTCGCCAACACCTACGGCACGTGGTACTTCATCGACGGTCTCGTCTTGGACGCCCCGAAGCAGACCGGCGAGGTCGTCGCACTCGGCGACTCGATCACCGACGGATACCGGTCCACGGTCAACGCCAACCGCCGCTGGCCCGATGACCTAGCCCGGCGACTCCTCACACAGCCCGCCACTCGGCAGATAAGCGTCGCAAACGAAGGCATCTCCGCCAATGACGTCACCGCCGATAGGTGTCCAGGGTGTGGGGTGAGCGCCGAATCTCGCCTAGACCGCGACGTGCTTGCTCAGCCGGGTGCTAGCACAGTGATCTTCCTTGAAGGAATCAATGACATCGGGAGCGGCGCCGTGACCTCGGCCGACCAGCTGATCGCCGCCGACAAGCAAATCATTGCCCGCACCCACGCTCGAGGACTGCGAATCCTGGGCGGTACCCTCACTCCCATCAAGGGAGCGGGCTTCACAGTGCAGCAGCAGCAGATTCGAGATGCCGTCAACCAATGGATACGTACCAGCGGGGCGTTTGACGGCGTAGTCGACTTCGACAAGGCGACACGCGACCCGGCTGACCCGGCTGCCTACCTGCCGGCATACGACTCCGGTGACCACCTACACCCCAACGACGCTGGCTACCAGGCAATGGCCAACGCTGTAGACATCGCCACCCTTCGAGGCAGGTGACAAGTAGCTGAAGCGACCCCTTCAAGGTCGGTCTGGTCACTACAACCAGGCCGACCGCGAGGTCGGTGCGGCGAGGGCGTGAATAGGAGCCAGCGACCCGAGGATCCCACTGCGGTATGTAGTGAGGCTTATGCACAGTTGATCCCGTAGATCTCCAGTACGTCGGGGTGCTACTCGCACTCCCTGACCCGTTCGACCAGGTGAAGCATCGAGGCGACAGTCAAGCCCGATCATGTCCATACAACAGGTCCGTCCGAACCTGATCCGGACGGCATCCGCCGGAGACTCCCTGACCCACCACGCGAGGCCCCACCCAGAACGAGCTGGGTGGGGCCTCGCGCTGATTATCGACGGTCTCCGGCGATGCTGCGGGCCGGCCACCGAGACCCCTAGGAACGGCCCAGTCATGTCGGCCGTGACCCGCTCCGCCCGGTCCAGGTCGGCGCCCGGCTTAAGCGCGATCACGAGCACGGAAGTGAACGCGGCGGCGAGCACGTCCGCGCCCGCCAGTGCCGCATGCAGACGCAGGGTGGTCACCAGTGCCGGCAGGAACCGGCGGACCAGGCTGTAGCGGGCGAGCAGGTCGGCCAGATGAGTGTCCGCGGCCGGCGTCGCCCGCGTTGATGGCGCGCCCAGGCCGGTGGAGTCGATCCGGTCCACCGCGGTCAGGTCCAGCACCAGATAGCGGTGCCCAGCCGAGGAGTCCAGCAGCCGTTGGCGCAGCCGACCGACCCCGGCGCCGACCAGCTCCCACGCCCGGTAGGGAACACGGGCCACCAGCTCCAGCACCTTGAACTTCGACAAGGTACGGGGCTTGCCGTAGCAGGCGTCCAGCGTGGCGAACAGCGCCCGCGCCGCGAGCCCGTAGCTGCGCCGCGGCGACGCAAACGTCTCGGCCTGCGCCTCGACGAGCTCCACGTGCGACAACCGAGGTGGAGCACTGCCCGGGCTGGCGGGTTGAGCCACAGCTGCGGTCACAGTAGGTCCTCGTTGACTGCGGCGACGTGGAGTAGCCGCCGAATTCGTGACCGCCTGGCGGCCGTCCCGTCTACGTCCGGTTGTTGTTGGAGGGTTCGAGCGCGCGCGCGGCGGTCTCGAGCTTGCCCAGGAGTTCAGCGACCTGCCCTTCCAGGGAAGTCAGTCGTCGCAGGACGGACTGCTGATCCCCGAACAGCTCCTGAGGGGCGGTGAGGCGAGGATTGCCCTGGACCTTGGTGGCTACGGCGACCTTTTTCCGGCCGGGAGCGGACGGGCGCTTCTTCGACGGCGATGCCGTCAAAGACTTCGTGGTTGCTGGACGTTTCGCCGGTGCCGCCGCCTTCGCGACGTTGGCCGCTTGGTAGGCATCAAGCAGTGACGTCGGCAGCCGTCCGCGGTCGCTCACCTTCAATCCCGTTTGCTTCGCCCAAGCCCTTGCCTTGCTGGTTGTCTCAGATGCCATTGCGACAGTCTGCCAGGTACTTGGATCGCCGATGAGGGATCGGCCTGCGTTGCGAAGCCGGGCTGCTGGATGCGTGCGGCTTAAAGCCTCGTCGATGGCAGTCGGCACGCGACCGCGTCGAGCTGCCGAACATGGCCGAATGTGAAGGACCGTCCCGAGCGTGGAAGGGGCGCGGACACCGGTGCCCAACCGTCCCACTTAGACGGTGTCGGCACACGATCCGAACCAACATGCCTGGTCAGTACATCTAGTCTCGTCTTCGCCTGGGCCTGTCCGAGGATCACCCGTTTGCAGGGCCGAGTTGCTGCTGCGGTCCAGCAGGCGGGGTACCGCTGGCCAGGTGGTTCGCTCAGAGCGGTGTTGGCGGTAGTCGAGTGTCCCTCCGCGGATCACTCGTGGCCCCGTACGCCGGCTCGTAGAGCAGCCGGGCGTACGGGGCCACGAGTGGCTTTAGCCGATGGCGGGGCTGGTGGTGGGAGCAAGGCCAAGGCCCCAGTCCCGGTCGCCAGCGCTACCCAGGGTCCAAAGATCGCCGGTGTTGATCTGGATGGCGGTCTCATAGCCACCGCCAGCGACGGCGGTGATCGAGGGGCTGGTCCCGGCTTTCATGCCGGCGTTCCAGACCTTGTTGCCTGCGGTGCCGACAGTGATCAGACCGCCGGTGTTGGCCTGGAACGCGGTCTCCCAACCGCCACCGGCCAGGGCGGCGATCCATGGGCTGGTGGCGCCGGCCATGCCTTGCTGGGTGTTGGTGGTGGCGCCGGTGTTACTGGTAGTCTGTCAAGTACCGGTTTTGATGGAGGCTTGCAACTGCCGCTGAGCGGGTTGCTCGAGCAGGGTGGTGCTTCGGTGTTGGGTCTCGTACTCGATTGGCGGGATGAGGCCGATCTCGCCGTGCAGGAGCCGGAAATTGAACCAGTCGATGTACTCTGCGACCGCGATTTCGAGGTCGTCGATGCTCTT
>JAABUP010007437.1_pt1 | contig 14703 bp, 18 predicted proteins | sample 5559201 | NCBI WGS metagenome assembly JAABUP01 (sample SAMN10711887, study PRJNA513373) | rock metagenome | isolation source: Antarctica rocks | place: Antarctica | reverse complement strand
GGCACCTGCGCCGCCACCAGCGCACCCACCACAAGCGCACCACACCCCGCATGGCCGCTCGCACCAGGGCTGGTGTTCCTGTAAGCAAAGCCACTTCTGGGCTGCACATCTGTGCAGCAACAGCGACAATCAGGTCACTGCATCCATTATGCAGCACTATTGCCAATGCTGTGGCCTTGGGAGTGAGTGCCTCAAGCAGGAGCCAAGCGCAAGCCGGCCTCTTCTTTTTGAAGTGCATGAGTGGGGCCGCCTGCTGGCTGCTCGCGCAAGCGCGCGGACAGCTGACACCCGCGCCATGCCGGCTTTATATCAGCCTGTGCACGCGCAACCCAACATGCGGGCCAGCGTTGCCTCTGGGCCCCAATGCGCATCCTCTTCGCGCCTGGTCCTGCGGTGGCGAGAACAACCCGGCCCTTAGAGGCGTACTAACCTGTTTGCCCTAAACGGAGGGTTCTGAGAGTGCCGGGTCGGCCTCGGACGCTGCTATGATCGGGGCGTCTGATCTGTAGGCACGTCCCCACGTCCAGACGTCCAGGACGCACAGCAGTGTCACACATGGCTGGAGCCATGCCGTGGGGCAGCGATGGCCCCAGCTTTTGGCAGGACCTGTGGCGGACGCGCACGTACAGGCTCTTCCCGGCCATGCTGATATACGTGGCCTGTGCGTCCCTGTTACACCGTTGCCCTCCCGGCCTCGGGCCTGCACTCTGTGTAGCTGCACAACTGCCATGCTGCCCGCGGGCGGGCATGGCCATGCTGAGAGCGCGGTACAGTGTCCTTGGCCCGCGCCTGGGCATCGCGTCTTGTTAGTGGCCGAGAGCCCCTCCTGTGGCTCCCTGACAGTGGCTGCGCTCCTGCTGGCGGGAACCCGTGCGCAACATTTGACCCGCAGCCTGCGCCCGCTGTGGTACCTTGCCCGCGGTGTGCGTGCGTGCGGCACAGCCTGTGCTCTAACGAGCTCACGAGGCACAGCCGGGGCCTGTGCGTCACCCACCAAGTGCCCACTTTTTGATGCCGGCATGGACAGCTGGCTAACCTGGTTGGCGGGCGTGGGCAGCGGCATGCTCCGCGTCTGCTGCAGGCCTCGATTTGCGCAGCAGGCGCACTCGACCGGAGCCGCAGCCGCGCTGGACAAGACAAATACACTCTCATGCGCGCTGCCGCGCCCGGGTGAGTCACATGCAGATCTTGAGCGAGGATGCGCGTGCGCGCGCAGGCCTGACGCTGCTGGCGCCGCTCAAGCCGGCGATGCTGACCGACTTCTTCGCATCGGGCGTGCTCGCGGAGAAGGTCGTCTGCCTCCCGCTCGACGCGCGCCAGGTGCGCGCGCGGTGGCAGCCAAAGTTGGCTGATACACAGCTGCGATATGTCATGCAATCCCAGCCTGCCTGCTCGTCGGGCGGCCCGCCCTCCGGCTGCGAATATTTTTGCTTGCCTGCACCGCTCGCCACTCGGGCAGCAGCAGCCCTGGCAGTGCCTTGAGAGCGCGCAAGGAAGTCACGCCTGCTCGCTGCCGCGCGTGCGACGGCGCGCGTGCCGCTCCAGCAGTCGGGGCTGCCGCCCGGTCGACGCTGCGCGCGCCGGCGCAGGCGTGCCAGGACGCGCACTCGCAGGTGGTCACGTACACGTCGCTGTCGGACTTCTTCGCAAACTCGTTCTTCGCCTTCCTGCTGGTGCGCCCCTGCGAGGTTGTTTCCTAGGGGCACGCGCCGCGCGCGCCGGCGGCGGCCCGCGGTCTGCGGCAGACGCCGTCGACGCGCCGCGGCCCCGCAGCCCCTGGCAGCCGCCTGCCTGCGCCGGGCGCCCCTCCGGCGCGGCGCGGCGCCGCGGCATATTTAGGTTACATGAGATGTCATGGTCACATGCGCAAGATCGAGCTGTTAGCCTTCACGACATCCAATCTATGCGTTAGGTGGCCAGCGATCGCGCGTGCCCACGCCCCGCCCCGCGCGCGCGCAGAGCCCGCTGGTGGGCCGCCTGAGCGACGCGCGCGGGCGCAAGCCCTTCCTGCTGCTCTCCTTCCTGTGCTCCGGCGCCCAGGCGGTCGCCATGCTGCTGTACCTGCGCTGCGGCGTCTCGCTGCTCTGGTTCTTCCCGGCGCAGGCGCGCGCGCCCCGCCCGCCCGCCCCGGCGCGCGCCGCCGCGAGGCGGCCCCGCGTGCCTGCTTGCCGGCCGCCTGTCGCGCCGGGCTGCGCGCGCCATCGCTCGTCTGCTGGCCTCCCCGAGCCGGGCAGCGCGAGTGTTGCAGCTCCGTGTCAGGGTCCTATCCCGCACCAACGGATGCAGGAAGCCAGCATTTTCGTCGGCGCGCCCCTGCGAGGAGCGCGGCCGGCTGCGGGTAGCGCGCGTGCGTGAGCCCATGGAGCGATGCACCCTGGAAAACCAGACTCCTCCCACACTGTCCCATGCCCACTCCTCCCATGGCGCGCGCCAGGCGCTGTACGGCGCCTTCTCCTGCATCAGCCTGGCGCTGGCGTATGTGGCGGACCGGCTGCAGCCGCAGCACCGCGCGGCCGCGTTCGGCTACGTCATGGCCTCGCTGTCCATCGGCGTGCTCGTCGGCCCGCTGCTCGGCGGCGCGCTGGCCCCGGTGCGCGCTGCGCAGGGGCGAACAGGGTGTGTCGGATTGTTGTTATTTGGGCGCAGTGCGCCGCAGCGACTGCGGCAGCCGACGCTGGCGGCAGCATGGAGCGCGTCTGCCGGCCGCCCAGGGGCGCAGCGCCATTGCCATCAAGCGGCCTTGAGACGCGCGGGTCAGCGGCAGCGCAGAGGCCCGCCGCGTGCCGCGTGCCACTGCTGCAGGAGGCTGTTGCTCCTGGCACAGCAGTGCTGTTGAACATTGAGATGTTTGAGGATGGCGGGCGGGCACCCTGGCCTGAGTGGCGCGTCACTGCAACAGGAGATGGCTGCGTGGGTGGCGTGCGGCGGCGTCGGCTTCTGCCTCCTGTACACGCTCGTGCTGCTGCCCGAGTCGCTCAGCCGCCCGGCGCAGCTGCTGGTGCGCGCCCGGGTATAGGGTATAGGGTATAGGGTATAGGGCCGCGCGCAGACGCGTGCCGCGCCCCCATGTCGTGGTCGGCTGGTGCGGGCGCACAGCGGGCGTGCACGCGCGGTGCATGTTTTGGCCGACGCGCCCGCGGTCGCCAGCCGGGCCCTGACAGGTTCCATGCGTGCTGGCATGCAGCACCCAAGCCAGCCGCCCTGGTCGGCCGCCACCGGCAGGCCGGCCTGCGGCGAGCCGGCTCGCGCCAGCTGCCCGGGGCCGGCAGACACCCCTGTCCTGGTGAGGCGCGCCGTGTGCGCCGCCTGTGCCGCGGCGCGGCCGATGCCCGGCGCGCGGCGCCCGATGATGGCCCTGTCGGGGCCCTGTGATGCGCGCGGCGCTCACCGGCGCTGCCCGGGGCCCAGGCGCGGCAGCAGCAGGCGCGCGCCGCGCGCGCCGGCAAGGGCAGCAGCCTGGCGTCCGGCCTGCGCATGCTCGCGCGCAGCCGCCTGTTCACCAAGCTGACCATCTGCGTCATGACCGTCGGTGCGCGCCCCCTGCCGCGCCTCAGCCTGCCAGCGCCTGCCCGCTGCGCCGGCGCGCGCGCGCTGCTCTGACCGGGGCACGCGCGCGGCGCCTGCGCGTGCGCTGCCGGCGCACGTCCATGCAGTGGGAACACGGCTCCGGTGTGCCGGTGACTGGCCGGGGGCGCTGCGTGCCGCGTGTGCGCAAGGCAGAGGGCAGCGCGCGCGGGCTCAGCACCCACGCCTCTGTCTGTGACTGTGAAAGGACTTGCCTGATTTGGGCTCGGGCTGATGCGGGGGCTCACCGTGAGCGTGCATGCGCAGGCATGGCATCGGAGGGCATCATCACGATGCTTACCCAGTACCTGCAGCTGAAGCTGGGTTACGAGACTTCGGACCAGGCGCGCGCGCGCGCTTTCTTGCACAGCGCCTCTGCCTGCCGCCCGTCCTGTCCGGGCCGCCGTCTGTGACTCAGCATGGGTGTGCACCCGAACGGAGCGGCCAGCACTACCTCAATTTCAGCATGGCACCCCGGCAGAGGAGGCCGGGCGCACGCACTGCATGCGGGCATGGGCGCGGAGGCCTGGGCGGCGGGCGCGCAGGTGAAGCTGTGTGTGGTCGTGGGCGCCGCGGGGCTGGTGATCAACACGCTGCTGCTGCGCAGCCTGCTCGCCTGGCTCGGCAAAGTCTGCCTGCTGTGGCTTGGTGCGGCCCGTGGCGCGCACAGAGTCCTTTAGTCGCACGGCGCATGCATGTATAGCCGAGCGCATGCGGTGCTGCCGGACGCATGCATGCGGCCTCGAGCGCCCGGCAGCGCCACGTGCACCCGAGCGGCAGGCCGCGGCTGGACAGCCATGGCCCGACCGGCACAGCAAGCGGCCGGCGTCGCTGACCAGACACTGCAGGCCCTGGAGCGGTCTTGCACATCCGCTCGCACACACCGACAGCGGAGCCTGTGTCTTGCCTGCTCGCGATGCCGTACGCCTGGCTTGTGGCTGAGCAGGGCCGCCCGGCGGCAGGTCTGGCGGCGACGACGGCGCAGATGGTCGCGCTGGCGTGGGTGCCGTCCATCCCGGCGTCGCTCGCGATCATGGCGGCGGGCGCGCTCGGCAACGTGGCCTTCCCGGCCATCAGCGCCATCCAGTCCGGCCTCGTGCCGGAGACCGAGCAGGCGCGCCAGCCAGGACATGGCACCCTCGTCCTACCCTATGCTACAGTCCCTGCTGATTGGGGTGTGCCGCCGAGCCCGCTGCCGCACAGCCCAGCCGCGCCTCGGGACCGAGCCGGCGCGTCGGCGCTGCCGCCGCGGCCATAGGCTGTCGGGCCTCCCGGCGTCCCCCGGTGTAAAGGCGCCCAGGGTTCCCGCCGTCCCCCGATGTAGAGGCGCCCAGCGCGACGTGCCAGCTCGTGCTGAAGACTCATAGACGGTAAGGGTAGGGGCGCGGCACGGCGCGTCTGCACACCGCAAGCACATGACGAGCGGTGAGCGCGCTCGCTGCGGAGAGGCCACGCGCGACGGCCTCCGCGCCCGGCGCGCAGGGCACGATCCAGGGCGCGCTGTACGGCGCCAAGGCGCTCGCGCAGGGCATCGGGCCGCTTATCTTCGCGGCGCTGTTCTCCGCCTGCACGCGCTCCGACTCGCCGCTGCCCTACTTCCCAGGCGCGCGCGCCGCCCGGGTATAGGGTAGGTATACCGCCGCGCGCCCCGGCGCGGCGCGCTGGGGACGGCCAGCGGCCGTGCGTACCAGCCGCTGCCCTGCGCTGGCTCGCATGTGCCGCATTTTTTTAATTATGTCACCGCCGACCACGAAAGCAACAAAAGCAACTCTGGCACCGCCAGGCGGCTGAGCCCGCGGCGCGAGTGGCGCAGGGGCGCCCTTCCTGCTGTGCGCGGCGATGCTGCTGGGCGCGCTCGCGTTGGCACTGTCCATCTCGCCGGGCGAGGTCGAGGCCGCGCGCGCGGTCTGCGACGCCTCCCTCACCAACCCGCTGCTGCTCGGTGCGCGCCCGGCGCGGCACCCTGTCGTGCGGCATGCTCGCCGCTGCCTGCCGCTGCTTCAAGCTGCAGCGCCAGGGCTCCACCATGTGCCAGGCCAGCTCTGACTCACCCCGTCGTTTACAACCCAGCAAGCGCAGGAGGCTGCAGGTGTTGTACTGCTGGCAGGCGGTGCGCCCGATGCCACAGCGCAGCTGGCCCTGCTTGCCCGGCTGCCTGGCCTCTCGCCGCCCCTCAGACGCAGCGCCTCTCCAGCAAAGGCGGCCCTCGCTCTTGCCGACGCAGAGTGCGCACGCAGGCGAGGACGAGGAGAAGGGGCTGCTGGAGGGCAAGCACCCCCCGCTGCGCGCGCCCTCCCTGGACGGCCTCCCTGTCAAGCCGCCGCCGCCGCCCTGCCTCCAGCCGGCTCGTGGCGCCCGCTGCTCCCCGCCGCGGCTGGCCGCGTGCTCCAGCGCGCTGTGGAGCATCCCGGAGGCGCCCGCGCAGGCGCCGGGCGGCGCCGCGGCGCCGCCGGCGCCGCCCGGCGCGCCCGCGGCCGAGCGCCCGGCGCAGCGCTCCCCCGACGACGAGCGCGCGGCGGCCGAGGCAGCGACGCCAGCCGGCGCCGCTGCGCGCCAGAGCGCGCCGGTTGGCTGCGCTGCGGACCCGGACGGCGAGCGCGTGGGGCTGGTTGGCGCGCTGGCACACGGCGCGCACTTTGTGTGGGCGCCCGCGCCCGCGCGCGAAACCGCTGCCCCGCCCGTGACGCCGAGCGCGGCGATCGTGGCGCTGCTGCCCGTCCCCGTCACAGCACGCATGTGATGCGCGCGCCGTGCGGCTGCAGGCTGCGCAGCGCATTGGTGACTGCCGCCTGCGCCGAGCGCGGGCGACTGCCTCACCCTGCTGCACCGCAGCCCGCGCTGATTTGACCTCCTTGACAGCCTGGGTGGCCCCTGCGGCGGGCGTGCCTTGCGACGACAGATTTGGCTGCTCCGGGCGGGCGCACACGTGCTTCATACGCATGCGCGCGCTGTCGCGCAGGCTGTACATATGTATACATGTGCACGCTACCCCCAGTACAGGTTTCCTGGTACATACTTGTTCTGTACAGAAAGGGGCAGCGGGGAGTGCGGCAGTCACGGCCCGGCGCCTGCTTGGCCAGGCCCCGCAGCGCGGGCCGCTTCTGAAGCGCCCCCGCATGCATGCGCGCGCTGCTGCGGCGGGCCGCGCCGCAGGCCCCCGCGCCTTTTTAAATTGTACCCAGTGGCGGCCCGAGCATGGGCGCCACCAGCGCCTGGTGTGCTGCGCGCGCATAGTCGCGCGCGGCGTGCGCCGTCTCTGTCGTTCTGTGCTGTGGTTCCGCACTTGTAGCAGGGCGGCACTTTGTTGCCCCGCGCTGCGCCTGTCTTGTCCGGCCCCCAGTTTGTTGTTGCGCGCGATGCGGCCATGCTGTGCCTGCCCTCAGCGGCTGGCGACGCATGCGGCCGCCGCGCACTCTTCTTGCTGCCACGCGCCCTAGCGCGCGGCCAGCGCATGGCTAGCATGCAGGCCTTGGAGTCGGCGCCTGCCACAGGGTATTGGACGCGACCCGCCTGCTCATTCTTGTGGGCGTTTCCCACGACAAAGCTGTAGGTAGCTAGAGGCATACTGCTAGAACAGTGAGGGGCCAGCGCTTTCAGCTAGAACTGATGCCCCAACACACGCCGTGCTGCCGGCTCTCATGAACAACGGAGGCAGCAGCTGGGCAGAGGTGGTTGGTGCGCATGTGTGCGCTGGGCCAAGGCGCTCCAATGGGCGCTCCACTGATATGCTGTGGAGCGCATTGGCCCAGGTGCTGCGACAAGCGGTCAGAGGCTGCTTGCACGAGTCGCGGTGTCAACGCAGAGTTTCATAAAACGGCGTGCACTCACAGCGCGGCGTTGCAAGAGGCAGCTGCCTCAACGGGCATGCGCTACTGCACGAAAACAGTGCTGAACCAAAATAAAATAGGTATGCTACCTAATGCGCACAAACCGCAGTGTTGCCAAAACGCGCCCGACGGCGCACGCGCGCCCCAGGCCGCGCATCAATACCATGACACATAGCTGCCCCAGACAGGGCTACTGACCTACCAAAAGCACGGCAAATACTGATAACTAAAACAACGCCATAACACATGTACAACGGGACTGTGCAACGCCGCACATCCAGACGCGCGAGCGGCCCTGCTGGCACTGTGAGCAGGCACGCTCGCCCGCTCCGTGGGAACAGGCCGCCAAAATCGCCCCCTGCCATTGGCGGGTGCTGGCTGCGGCCCAGTGACAGTCGGAGCGTGGCCTGCGCATGGGCGCGTCGTCTGCGGCGGCGCACCGTGCGGGGCGCGTGCGGGCAGCGGCCGGGGCCGGGTGCGGCGGGGCTCACATGAGAGGCCCGGCGCCGCGCGCACACCCACACGCGGCGGAGTACTCGTTCTTATACTTGCTGGAGCCTTCAGCTGCGGGACAGCGACAGGCGTGCGGCGGAAGTCACGCGACGGCTAGGGTCGGCGATACTGGATAGCAGCTGCGACTCAGCGCGTTGCGCAGTGCGGGTTGCATGTGCCGCCGTGGCGTCCTCGGCCTTGCTGGCACGGGACACGCCTGGACGCACGCGCAAGCGCAAGAGTAAGAGATGGCCAAACGCGCCGCCCGCTTGGCGGTAATATCTCCAAACATGCCTAGGCGCATCCTTACACCAGGCTTGCACCCCCCACCACGTGGGGCCAGCCACAGCGCCCCGCTGCAACACAGCAGGGCCTCGCCAGCGCTCTGCGGCGCAGGCGCATCCGTCCGCACCGCCCTATATAGTCCAAGATCCTTCCAGACAAGCCGCCGCGCAGCGGCGCGGCGCCGGCCCGGCGCGAGGGCGCGTGCCGCACCTGCAGCGGGAGCTGTGTAGAAGCGGAGGCGGTGGCCGACCTCCTGGAACACGTTGGAGCGTCTTGGGACTTGAAGTTCCAAACGGAACCGCTGCCCGGCTCGGCCATCGCGTCTCGCCAAGCCAGCCTGCGTGCCGGAGACTGCTGGGAACGATCGCGCCACCGCGCCCACGCGCTTGAGCCATAAGGCAGAGGCCTGGTCCCGGCTAGCTCGCGTGGGTCACAGGGCGACCAGGCGGTAACGTGAGCCGGCAGTGCCCACCTAGCGGGCTCAGACGTTGAAGATCTCCTCCAGCATGTCAAACGCCACCACCATGGGCAGGCCCACCAGGAAAAGTTTGCTGGTAGCACTCAGAGCCAGAAGAGTGAGCAGCATGGAGAGCTCAGAGGCGTTGGTCTGGGCCATGGTGCTTGCTCCCAGCAGGGCTCAAGTGGGCACAACGCTTTTGACTATGGACACACCTCTCAACTCACTGCTGACACGGCCTCCGCATGATGAAGCATGTGCCCTAGGTTCTACTTTCAACTGGATGACTGACTGGTGGCTGGATTCAGGCTGTGGCCTTTCAAGCAGGTGACTCTCCGCGTCCGAACAGGCCGTCCTGCTCCAGCCCACCGCAGGGCCGTGTTCAAGGCTTGCGGGGAGCTGCCTGCCGGCGGCAAGCGCTCGAGCAAGGAACGCGCTCTTGCGTGGCAGTACCGCCCATCCCTTGCTAGTCTCGCAAGGGGCGATGGCCGCGGCGCGGGAGGCTGCGCTGGCGCTGCGAGCGCGCCTCGCCAGCGGCCTGGCGGCCGGCCCGGCCGGGCACGTGCGCGGGTTCACGGCGTCGGCGGCGCTGGGCCGCTTCCGGCGCGGGCCGGACCACACGGTCCGCTACGAGGGCGGTGCGTGTGGCCGAGCTCTTTGCGTTGCGTAGAGCAGGCCTGGCTGCCAGGCACACGGAGCAGCCTGCCGGGGCGGGCGGCGCTGTTCGCACTCTGCTGAGGCTGCTGCGCCGGTGGTCGCAGCGCCCGTCGGCGCGCCCAAGCCTGACTTGGTCGAGAAGGTGCGCTGCGGTCCGTCACACATTTGCGCGCTCATCCGCGCCTGCGGCGCTGCCGCGGCTGCGGCGGTGCGCCTGTGCGTGCCTGCGCCCGTCTGAGCGGTGTGCGCGCGCGCCAGTTCCTGGGCGAGGAGCTCCTGTCCGGCAAGGACCGGCTGCGCGTGGAGATGCGCAACGCCGCGGCCCCCTTTGAGCGCTTCGAGGGCGACACAGGCAGCTCTGAGGTCCAGGGTGCGCAGAGCTACCCCAAGGGCTCCTCCCGGCTCCAGCACAAGTCCAAGCTTGGTGCGGGGGGGCAAATGGGCTCGTCATACGCCGTGGACTTCTCTGGTCGTGGCCCGGTTGCTGCTTCAGACAAAGTGCGGGGCATGGTTGCGCCTCTGTGTTGCACATAAAACTTTGCGCATGGTGTTGAGAGGCCTCCTGCAAGTCGCGTGCTGTGAGCTTCGGGGCTTGTTGCACCGCCGCGCGCCCGTCACAGCCGCCCCGCTGCGCGCAGTCGCGCGGGTGACGCAGAAGATCCTGGCGCTGGCGGAGCACATGCGCAGCAACCGCAAGGACTTCAGCGCGCGGAGGTGCGCGCACAGCCCCCGCTGCTGGCTGGCGCCTCCGCGCCTGGGGTCTGCCCTGTACTTGCGGGTGGCAGCCTCGGTGCTGACCCCAGGACGGGTGTTATGTAGGGGTGGGTGTGTGTTATAGCCTACTGCTCGTGAAGCTGTACCATTCATGCCTGGATTGGACCTGCCCTGTACCAGTAGGCAGCAGGGGGCACAGCTCGAGACCGGGTGCTACAGCGTGAGGCGCATGCAAAACGTCACAGTGAGACTACACCAGTGACAGCGTCATGCCTTCATGAAATGCGCGGCTGGGGCACCTGCACAACATGGAGCCATGGCATCAAGGGGCTGGGCAGGCTCCTCAGCAGGTAAACAGGGGTGGCAGGCGCGGAGGCGGGTCACCTGGGGCGTGCTGAGAAGGACAGCAAGCCCGCCCTTGATGGTAAGCTGGCGTGCGCAGGGGCCTGGAGGCTATGCTCACGAGGCGAAGGGCGCTGCTGCAGTACATGCGGCGGCACGACTTTGACATGTACGCCGTCACGCTGGCGCGCTTGGACCTGAAGGACAACTTTGCCAAGCAGGTGGGCGTCATGCAGCCTTGGTGCCCCCGCGCCTGTGCCCTTACACGCTTTTCGATCGCGCTTCAGGGCAATCGTCGGGCAATGGTCTCGGCCTAGCTGATACAAGCATGCCGTGCGTGCAGGCGCGGTTGGTCAGGCACCCAACTGCCAAGGGCGCCCCCTGAGCACGTCCATCGCTAGGCGGAGGGTGTCCACCTGCGGCTCTATCAGTGTGTGGATGCGGCGCCTTGTTACAGGGGTGTATACAGGGCCTGATAGCTAGGGGTTGCGCTTGAGCTCTCGCGCACGGTAAACACTGACAGACACAGTGTCTTGTAAAACGCCCAGCATCGCTACTTCCCAGTCCCCTGCAGCGTCACCACCAGCCGCCTGCCCCCGCCGCTGTCCCGGTGTTCGCACAGCCAGATGCCCTGCGCGCCGCAGCGGGCTGCTTGCAGTGCGCAGAGCGCGCTACGGCGGCGTGCGACCGCTTGCACAAATCGCATCACGCCCCCGCGCCTGCCAGGTGCCGAGGTTGAGCTTGCCGTCTGTGATGGGGATGCTCAGCGAGCAGCCAAAAGTGGACGACTTGACGTGCGCTGCGTGCGGCGCGCGGCGTGCTCAGTCGTCGCCTGGGGCGCGCTGCAGCAGCGCACAGCGACGGCAAAGCGCACCTGGCATGTCGTCGGGGCCCTCCGCGGTGTGCACCCAGGGCGCCTGCCTCCCCTCGGGCACCGAGCGGTTGAGCCAGGTCTCCATGTCGGTCCGCACGTCTGGGTCGCAGTTCTCGTTGATCGTCCTGTGCCAGGCAGGCCCAGCGGTGCGAGCTCAGGGACGCCTCGCGCGCATCCACTGCAGCTGCAGGCCAGGCAGCCGCGCGGGGACGCACAGCGACGCGGACGTGTGCTGCACTGCGCCGCGCACGCCAAGGTGAGCGGCGAGGACAGGCAGCCACCACACACAGGCGGAGCCGGGCCGGAGCGGCGCGGGGCGCACAGAAGACGTTGCACAGGCCGACGCGAAAGTCTGACAGCGAGCCGCCGACCGCCTTGAGCACCTGCGTTGCGTGTGCAACCGTGACAGCGGCAGGCCGGCCCTGCCTGCGCATATGTGTGTCACGTGTGAAGCAGCCAGCCTGCGCGCACCTCGTTGGTCACCAGGTGGCAGCCGCGCCGCTTGGCGCCGAGCTTCACCTGCGCAGCGGCCGCTGTCAGCAGCGGTGCAGTACAAAAACAAGCGGCCTGCTGCGTCCGACGACCGCACCTCGTGCTGGGCCCACTTTGCCGCCATGTGACCGCTCCACCTGGTGTGTTGGCCCAGCAGTGCTTCCTTGGCGGTGGTCACACGCGACCTCTCTCGGCCTGTGAGTCAGAACCCGCCAAGGGCCTGGGTGGCACTTAACAGCGCCTTGACTGTATTGACTGTATGTGTCAAGCACGGTGCAATGCTGAGGGCGTGAGCAAAGCGCGGTGCTCAGCGGCAACCCGCGTGTGCCTGAGCGCTGCGGGGCGCGTGACGTAGCTTAATCCGCCGGGGGGCAGGCCGCACAGGCTGCAGCTGTGCCCCGCATGTCCGAACCGCCTCGCGCCGGGGCGCGTGGCGGCGCGGGCGGACCCCGGCACGTGCTGCAGAGTCTCAGCTCCCTGGAGTGGCTGGAGCAGCCCGCGCCTGAGCAGGGCCGCTTCTGCCTCAAGCGCCTTGCGTCCACCACCACCGAGGTGCCGGCCCAGCAGCCGCAGAGGTCCGAAAGTTTGCTCCCTGCGCCGCGCTGGCCAATGCGCGGCGCGGCAGCCGCAGCGGGGCTTGAGGTCAAGCAGGGACGCGAGCCTAGTGCGGCCTGGAGGCCCTGTGAGGGAGCGTGGCGAGCGGGGGGCGCTGCTCGCGGGCGCAGGAGTATGTGCCGCAGCGCTGGCAGGCGGACGGCGTGCGCCGCACGCTGGCCGACGACTTCTCCTTCATGTGCGTGGACATGACCTGGCGCGGGCCCCCTCCCTCACTCCTCTTTCCCTGCGCGCGTGCGCCCGGCCCCGCTGCCCCGCTCGCCGGCCCTCTGGCTCTCCGCCGCCACGCGCGTGCGACTGCACACAGGCCCCTGTGCGTTCCCAGCCTGCACGCCTCAGCAGCGGCCGCCCTGGCCGCCGCCCCACGCAGCACCCAGAGCGCACGCACGCGAGCCTGAGCCGGAGCGCCGGCGCGCCCGCAGGTGGCAGCTGCTGTGCTTTGTGGTGTCGGTGTACGTAGCCGCGTCGGCCGCGTTCGCGGCGGCCTTCTGGGCGCTGCACTGGGCGTCCCCTGACATGCTGGCGGGCGACAACCCGGCTGGCATGTCCCTTGCCGAGGCGCGCGCGCCGCTGACGGCCTTCGCCATGCACCCCGGCCACTGCCTGCAGCTGGTGACGGGTCGCGGCCGGTCTGCAGCTGCCCAGCTCCCCCACTGTGAAAAGTCAGCTGGCCCTTGCATGCGTCCATGCGTTGCACCGGGCGGCCAACGCGCCTGCCGGGCTGCCAGCGCGCCTGGGCCCCCACGCCGCCCGCGGCTCTCCGAGAGGCACAGGCCTCGCCGCGGCGCAGCATGCGCGGGAGCCTGCATGGCCCCTGTGCTGCCGTGCAGGTGTGCCTGTGGTACTCCGTCATCAACCTGGTCACGACCGGCTACGGCAGCTGGGTGCGCCACGCCATGGGTACCGCCCAGCTCTCAGTGGGGTGGTTGTTCCTTTTCCTATTGGAGCCAACATCCGACTGTGCAGGCAGGGGAGGTGGGGACTGAGCGGTAGGTCTGGCTGCATCCCCGGCCACTCGGCGGCGCCCACGGGCAGCCGCGGCGGATCTGACACGGGTGCGCGGCGCCGCAGACGCCGCAGACGCGCGGCGGCTACATGCTGTCGACCGCGGAGCAGTTTGTGGGCCTGCTGCTGAGCGCGCTGCTGCTCGGCGTGGTTGTGACCAAGGCCTCAGTGCCCTCCGCCAAGCTCGTGTTCAGCAAGGCGCGCGCCCCTGGACGCGCGGCCGTGCGGTCGCCCCCGGCGCGGCCGCCCTCGGCGGGCGCCGCACATGCGAGGCCGCCCGTGCACTCGCGGCGCCGGCGATGCCCCGCACGCGCTGCACGAGCGCCGCGCCGCGCGCGCAGGTGATAGTGATGTCGCGCCGCGACGGCCGCTGGGTGCTGACGTGCCGCATTGGCAACGCGCGCGGCAACTTCCTATACAACCCGGAGATCCGCCTCGCCTACCTGTTCCCCACGACGAGCGGCGAGGGCGAGCGCCTGTGGGCGGCGCGCGCCCGCACCCGCCCCGCCGCCCCTGTTCCCCGCGAGCCTCGGCGAGGCGGGCCTGCGCCCTTGCTGAGGCGGGCCTGCGCCGCAGCCCGCCCCGGCCTGTCCGCAGCATGCCATAGGTGAAGCCGTGCGCTGGCGGGCGCGAGCGCCGCGCACGGCGCAGGCGGGTGCGCGTCGCCAGGGCTGCCAGCCAGCACGTGCGCGCCGTGCCGCCGGGCCGGCGCGCCGCGGCAGCAAGGGATAGGTCCTAGGGGTACAGAAATACCCTGAACCTGACACGCGCGCGCAGGAGGAGCGCCTGGAGGTCGCCGACTCGGCCGCGCTCAAGCCCGTGTTCTACATCTGCCACGCCGTGACGCGCGCGTCGCCGCTGTGGGGCAAGTCGCGCGCGGACCTGGCGCGCGAGAGGGGCCTGCTGGCGCTGACCGTGGTCGCCACCGACGACCAGGCGCGGCCCCACCATGAGCGCTGGTGGCTGTGCTGAGGCCCCGGCCTGGCGACAGGGCGCCCTGCTGCGTCCGGGCTGCAGCGTGCTGGCGAGCGCGCATCGGAGGCAGTCCCTTGGGTTTGCAGTGCAACCCGCCCACACCAGAAGGAGCCCCTGAGAACGCCCAGCCAAGACGCATGATAGCTGCGTGCTGAGCTGCACGCGCCGCCGCGCGCGCAGACGCTGCAGACGCTGTACGCGCGCATGGTGTACCGCGCGGCCGACGTTCTCTGGGGCCGCTGCTTCGAGGAGGTGCTTGTGGAGCGGCGCGCCCCGGCTGGCCGCGCCGCCACGCGGCTGTCCATCGACTTCCGCAGGCGCGCGCCAGCCGGCCCTGCCCACCAGCGTTCATCGCATAGGGTTCAGGTAGGGCAGGGCAGGGTAGCTGCAATGTAGCCGCTGCG
>JAABUP010007436.1_pt1 | contig 14705 bp, 18 predicted proteins | sample 5559201 | NCBI WGS metagenome assembly JAABUP01 (sample SAMN10711887, study PRJNA513373) | rock metagenome | isolation source: Antarctica rocks | place: Antarctica | reverse complement strand
TATACACCCCAGCTCTATCCGCTGCTTTCCTCGAGCCAGCCCTTGCCTTTAGCTGTATATACTCGGTCAGTTTAATCAGTGAACTCGCAATCTCGAAGGCAAGGTATCGAATCGTCCTGATTGGTAAATATTCATGGTAATAGCAGCGCTGCGCAAGCATTGCTAGGGCTGCAACCAGTTGTCCGAGTTACTGCAAACATTCAGCAATACTAACACTGAAGCTCTACGAAACAAGGATTACAATGTTTGTCGTGGTACAAATGTATATAGAGACGGTTTTTAGCTCCGCGGGTAAAGTCGAACTTTTCCAGCGAACCAGGATTGCATTATGCACAATAAATTGAGATAATTGGAGGAACTGAAATGGCATGTCGGAGTTACAGCAATGAAAGACTTAGGCCTCCTTCCAGTAAGTAGATCTCTTTGGGAACAGCCCAAGTATTACGCATATCAGCACAGCTAGTGCTAGAACCAGACGTCAATATCTCATGTAGGTCAAAACCTTAGTAATCGCGTCTCGGATAGTCATCAGTCCTCCCCGAAGTGCTTCGTCCATCGCCATAATGCTTGTGGACAATGTCAGCATGATCATTAGGGCTTCAACCACGTAGCCACCTACCTTTTTCCTCAATGCATCTAGCCTCTTCTTCTTGGTATGTGCGTTGATGTAGGTGCCAATCACAAAGGCGATGATGTTGAAGAATGGGACCCACGTCTGCTCAGGCAGGAATTTCTGGGCGAATGCCAGTGCTAGTGGCGATGTGATCCAGCTGACCTTCATGACGGGCATGAAACCTGCCCTAACCGTGGCTCTGATCTGGTGAAAGGTTCTTGCGCCGGCGATGATAGCCATCGAGGTAAGGTACACGGTGTTTTGTATTGGTGATACCTGGGCAATGCCCAATGTTAGCAAGCGGTTTTGGTGTGGCAGTCGCTGAGTGGCCGAAAATACGTACGATCAAATTGCTAACAAGAATTTGCAGAATCTTCGCTTTCAAACTGGTCCTTCCTGCAAATACCTTCTGGAGTATGCTGATCAATACATGTCCCAACGGTGCGCTGACGAAGGCGCCATAGACTGCCATTTTGGGCACTCGCGAACTAAAGTAATGCCCATTCTTAGTTTTATCGTGTGCGATCCAAGATGCCAGAACTTCCTGAGCGGCTGCCAAAGATCCGGATGTGAGCATTTTTGTACGGAGGGGGTTGGTTTGGAGTTGCTTGAGGTACATCTGACACGCCGAGTCTGTTAGCACCTCTCTCCGCCGGAAGACATCATTCTTCCGCTCACTGCTAGGTACCCGGCCTGGCTCTCGCCTCCAGTTAATCGTTCCCCGATCTCATGCGCAAGCTCATGTTTACGTCCTCCAGGAATGGGAGTGTCCCTAATAGTCTCTTTCTCGAACTTAACCGACATGATGATTTACTCCTTGCGATCTCGTGGTGATAGACCAGCTGTAGGTGCTCAAGAGGACCTAGATAACATTACGTTAGATATGCGATTCCGCTCTCAAGGTTTCTTGGGTTTGTATAGCAGTAGAGACGGCAATGTGCAACGACGTGTTTACCTCGTTCGGTGATTCGGAGCCGAGGATGGGCGGGGAAGTTGCGACAGAACCAAGGCACTCACGGCACTGAATGAAAGCTACCTACGGCTTTGATATCCAGTATCGCATCTGTCGTAACCAAGAGCTGCGCAAAGACGCAATCCTGTTCACCAAAGAACGAGTTCTGCTTGGAAGGATGTCGAGGTAATCAGTTGCAACAAGCAGCTCTCGAGCTGAGAAGCTCGAAGTGAGTTGGCAAGGATTGGCCTTAGGCGCGGACCCTCATCGAGCGTAACCGAGGGCAACGACAACCCTTTTATCGCCCTTAACTCGGAAAAACAGCTTTCTCCTAAGCACAACTACATGGCAGTTTAATCTCAATTTTCTTCCTCAACTGCTACTCTGAAGTCTTCACACTCCCTTCAAGTCATCTATAGGGTCGTTGATGATCAATCCATCGCGATGCTCGCCATCTACTATCGGTGACATTCCTTTATATACTCTACGTAACAATCTTGAAGGTTGATATCGACTACACCCATCAATCCAACGTCTTTTCAAGCCAGGATATTGGGGTTTTGATCATCCATCATTGCACTCTACGGAAGTGACTTTTTACAGTGTTCTTGTACCTCGAGGAACGTTGTATTGACTTCTAGTGGCGTTGCAATCTAGCAAAAACATACGTATCAATGCTTCTCGCAATTGACTCGCTGACACAAAAATGTCTGTCTACTTATCGTTTATATTCAATATGTAATACTCTCGTCTAATGAGCAATATTCAAGCAGCAGTCAAAGTACATCTTCAGCGCTATCTTTTTCACTTGAAAAAAGTCTATCGATGAGTCAGAAGAATTGAATTCAAACGTTTCATAATAGAAAACTGAAACCACGAAAGTGTTTGATATAGATAAATTTTGAAACTAGAAATGTCATCCAAAATTCAAGCTTCAAGTAATCTATTAACTCTGTCTTCTTTGATGAAAGACGGCTGATATATTGTAGATCTGCAACTCGCTTTTATGGACTAGCAAACTATTCAAATCTCTCCAGGGCAGGCGCATGCTAAAGCTTCATGGTACGAAATTCAGGATCCAGTTCTGATCTCTTGACTAACTCACGGCAAACCTTGAACCACTAAGTCGATAAAACTGCCGGGTTGGAGCTCTTGTTTCCTGAATGTGCTGCATCTCGAAGCAACATAGCCAGGCTATGTCTCTCCGACCGCGCTGACTCCTCAACGATGTTCATCAATATCCTGGAAAATATGCAGGTCTGCTTTGCTCCAGAATCCGTCATTATTAGGCAAGACCCTACTAAGACTCGACTTAACCGTTTTTTGATGCCAGCATAGCATTCGTTTATATCGTTCTCTAACTCAAAACAACTGACCTCCACCTTCGAGAAACCTTCTACCAGAGTATCACTGTTCATAGTTTTTTCTAGACCTTCCAGGGTTTATTCGTTCTATCGAAATCTGGCTCCTCTTCGAAGTTTACCTGGTGGCTAACCCGAAGCCACGTGAGGCGGGCAGGGGCAACCTTTCTCAAACGACCTGGAATACTGGAAGAAAGACGGGATGGCCATGTCTTCAAGTATGCCCACGGAATAGATCGACTTACCGAAATCCGAGGTGTAGTGCCAATAACTGACTTCCAACGTCCGTAATATGTTGTTCGTAGAGAGAGCATGGCAGATGCTGTGCATGTTTTCGTGATTCCATGTAACCTGGTCGGTGGGATTGGGCGTTCCGGAATCTCCTGTTTCTTTCTCGATGTAAATCTCAATGTTAACATCTCTGATCTTCTTGGTGCAATTTGGCGCCTCAAAGACTTCAAGATTTTGCGTATTGATCAAGGAGGAGGAGAAGCCGACTCGCCACTCGGAAATCTCGATGACGAACCTCCCTCCTCTGAAGAAAACATCCAATGCTTCGGCACGGATTGGGTGGTTGACAGAAGGATCTTGGTATCGTGTTGGTTGCAAAAGTCTCCATTGTCTATGTTTTGGCTTGGTCCTGACCGGACTGGAAGCGGACAGAACACCGAAGATCATGAAGCGAAGCTAGGTGGGAATAATAAGCAATGGCGGCTTTTTCCAAGTCATGACGGAGACGGGACACGAATTCTCCATTATATTATTAAGGTGAGACTCGTGGTAGGACTTGTTTCTTCGAACCACGAATCAAGTCAGTAATGTGAACCAAACCACTCGCCATTTGTTAGTCGGCCAACAACCTTCATCCACACATTTCACGTAGATATGCGAGGCCTTTCGGTGAAACTTCCTCATGGTCATATAGAAGCAAGCCATGTCCCGATGCCGCACGCCTCCAGGTATCTCTATAGATAGACCTCCAGAGGATCCTTTCGTACGATGGGTCCAGCGCCATGTAAGCTCCACTGTTTGAATACGTCGGCTATGTACTAGTTAGGCCTATGCTACGTACAACGACATTGTTAACTCGCTCGGTAGAATCAAAAGCGACTGATGGTAGCAGTTGCTCCTCGACGGCATAGGAAATGGAGATAGACTTACTGTAATATATAGACTCAGCAAGGCCCCAAAATGGTGCATTGACAAGTGCAGTATCTAAATTGTGTCATTGCTTTCTCCATTCACGATTTGCCGCGTAATCATGTCCATTACCTTGTCCTTCGCTTCCACCAGGTGACCCGGAAGCCGAAAGTTTAATCGCAGGCAAAACAACGCATAACTTCAGGCTGGGTAGAGGAAATGGAATAGCTAGGAAACCGAGTCTCTGGAGAAAGTGGAACACACGCGTTCCTCGAAAGATCTGTTACAAATAAGATGCAGGTAAAGTAGTTCATGGATCTGCCCCGCGAAAAGCAGAACAAGGAATTTCGAGATCCTAAAGATTGTATTCTTGTCGTTGTAGCCTCTGGAAGCACTCGAGGCCTGCACCCCAGGCTTCCAGGCCCGGCCAAACTTCGTCGGCATGGGTAATTTACCGACAAGAAGCGTTGAGGCTCCTCAAGAGTATTATGTTCAAACTCCAAATCATCCTATATTATTCATAGCCACAGCCTCAGCTTTCCGTAAATTTCCCATACTCCTCCCCACTCATCAACTTCTCTATCTCCCCTTCATCCTTAACCTCAATCCTGGCCAGCCACCCCTCAGCCTCAGGTCCCTTGTTTATCGTCCCTGGCTTTTCCTCCAAGATATTGTTTGCGCCAATAATCTTTCCCGACACAGGCGTCATGATATCAGAAGCGGACTTTACGGACTCCACTGCCCCGATTGAGTCGCCGGCTGTGACTTCAAGGTCAAGGGTGGGGAGCTCGACATAGACGACGTCGCCAAGAGATTTGGCGGCAAAGTTAGATATGCCGATTGTGCCTGTAAAGGAGGCGAGGTGAGCTGAAATTGGACGGAGCTGTGTGGAATGGAGGAGATACCAGTTTTGCCGTCTTCAGATAATTCAATCCATTCGTGGTCTCGTGTGTACTTCTTCTCTGACCCTTAAGGGTCAGTCAGCTTGGTCAGCTATCCCGGAGCATCATATGTGCATTTTGGCACTCACAAGCTGTAGATACTGTAAATTGTCTTATGCCCGGGACTGGTATCGTCACTCTAAATTTCTGGGTCTGCCATTTTGCAGGCAATCTAAGTTGAACGGAAGGTAAAGCTGGAGAAGATGTCACTGAAGACCTCAACGGTATCCTTATCCTCGCAATTGCCGCCATTGATGTAGTATAGAGAAAGCGGAAGAGGGGATTTAAGCTGCGGGTAATTTGACCGCTGAGCTTCGTCACTAGCGTAGGGCTGGCGGACAGGCGGGATATTTCCGTTCCACAAGACATGAATCCTTCATGCCGTAGGTTCAAGCTCTGGAGAACCCGCGATGAAGATTCGACTTAGGTAAGATGCTATACGAAATGATAGCAGTGGTAAGTCTTTCGCTATACCTCTGCCCTCGTTACCAAACTGACACAGATCAGGTCCGACCAGGATCCATCGCCGAAGTAAAAGAGTACCATTCCCAACCCCATCACCATTCCACAGCATTGCTAACCCCTTCTCCCTCCCCAGAATCGCCCGCACAGCCGGCACCCTAATCCTCAACTCCGGCGGCGTCGTCCGCGGCATCACAAACTGGGGCACCTTCCTCCTCACCAAACCCGTCCGCAAGCATCAACTCCGCCACGACAGCGGCCACCACTTCATCATGCGCTTTGACTGCTCTCCAGAAACGCAAGAGGTGGTGAAGAAGACAGTGGCAATCGATCCGAGGATGATTCGGTGTGGAATGGTCAGAATGGGAGGCACGCTGAGGGAGATTATGGATGTGAAAGGGACGGTGGATTGGAAGAGGAAGAGTTATAGGAGCGAGATTCTGTCGGCTACGGCAGAGCTTCGGCCGGAATCCTGAGGGGAAGAGAGCATAGTGTGGCCTTTTTGGTATTGTAAAGGAGGACTATGTTATGTGTATCCAAAATTCAGGCGCATAGACTCTGAAGGCTCCCATGGAAGATTTTTCATTGAGGCCAGTCGAGTTCAAAGGCAAGTAGAGGCTGATTGTGTATAGAGTATCGCAGATATGATATGCCCTACTCGGAGTACTATGGTTAAGGTGCTATCGAAGAACAGAAGTATTCAAATTTGAGTGGCTTTGGGTATGATGGGGACTCCCACACAGCTTACGGCGTTCTTCCGTCTAACGCCTGACGTGCTGAAATGCAAACTCGCCTTCAACGCCGTGCCCAGCCCAGACGAGTTCCATCCGCTAAAACAATCGCCACCCTTTGCCCCTTTCTTTCGCGGCGCCAGCTGCCTGCTGCAAGCTCGCCTCTCTCCTCTTCTCCTTACCCTCAAGCATTTTCAAGCTTTCCATTTTCTCCAGAACGAGCTCCAGTAGCTCCTTTCGCTTGATTACATCGAGATGTTTCCTGATCTTCGGATCCTCTCGAGCGAATCGCTCAATCTCATCGTCACTCAAATGCCTTCCAAGCCGCGCATCCAATTCGCGGGGGAAATTGTAGTAAAATTCTGAAAGCAATTCGACGTTTAGGAAGAGTACAGCAGTTGAAGTGAGTTTGTCCGCAACAACGTCGAGGAAGATCTCAGGACACTGGTATTTTGAGTATTTGGTAGCACATTGTTTGGACCTTAGGGCCTGGAGACGCATCTGAAGAATCGATGCTCGGTCACGAAGGAAGACTGCTTCTCGGCCTGCATTCGGGTAAGTAAAAGACGGAGATAAAGAGAAGAACTGTGAATGTACCTCGTGCCAGAAGAGCAGCACTGAAACCGCCAGCACCTCCAATGCCATCCCCCTCGAGCACAACTTCGGCTTTCCGCAATCGGTCAATGAAGGCCATGACATCTCTTAGTTTTTTCTTACCACCAACATTAGCTTCTACGGCCTGCACTGCGGCCTCGCAAGCCTTGAGTTCCTTTCTTAGTACGTTAGAGACATTCTGGCGACCTTTTGCCCATTCAGCATCTTCTATCTCGATCTCATACTTGTACGGCTTTATGCAGTTCTCGACTTGATCGCTAGTACTATAAAAGCGCTCATTTAATATCCCAGACGATGCACTGGTTATGGCTTGGCGGGCAAATGGGTGTGCGGCGAAGGTAGAATCAGCTATCAACCGATCAACCTCGGATTGTAGGGCGTTGGCGACTACTGTGGTAGCCAGGCGGCCAATGCCTAATTTCGTGAGAGAGGATGTTGAAGCATCAAGCTTCCGATGCCAGTACAATGACTCACGGTCAGCCTTGGGCAGGTCACTGAGAGAATCCAGCTCAGGAGGTGGAGGCAAGAGGTCATTGATAGGTTTATTCCAATATCGCTGTGCCAGCAGGTCCAAGACTCTCTGATCTAGTTCCTCCTTGAGCAACTCTCGAACTTGTGCTCGGCCAAATGATTGCGCAAATTCCTTAAAAGAATGCTTGAAAGCATCAAGGCTTTCTGCAAGGTAGGACTCCGCGCTTAAAGGCCGGTCATTGTATTGAACTTTGAACTCATACGTAGCTTCCTCCAACTCCTGATGAATGGCATCACTTGTGCTTTGGAGGCTTGCCGCCATTGTCTGCTCTAGAACATGCATCAGCTTCTTCCGTAGCGTAGTAGTGCCTACAGCGAGCCCAGAGTCAGGGCCGAACTGTAATGAGTGGGCTGAGAAAAACGCGTTTTCGTTCCTTGTTATCGCATTGATAATATGTCCACTTCCTCTGGAGAAGAGTCCCATACTTTGCGGCACACGACTCACAACCCCTACATAGCCGAGACGCAAAGGATATTTTCTATCACTTAAGATACTGGCTCCTCTTTCCGCGTCGACCAGATCCATTTTTGTTACCACCCCTATCGTTCTTTCGCCCCGTGGATCTACTCTTCGGCTAGCACGAAGAGCGGTAGAATTCGCTAAATCAACATCTGCTGCCGAAATAGCGAGGATGACATTAGGAGGCTGAATGTATTTATCACATAGATCGGCAATTTTCTGCTTCAGTTCGGGGGGTTGATCAGATCCAGATACCTGAATGTATCCAGGCAGATCGATTAAGGAGAGGTCCGGCACATTAGGTGAATAAATTGAAAGCTGAATCGGATCGTCCGAAACACAATCTACCGCGGGTACAGCAAGGTTAAGATCGGTCAGGGTCTTCTGTATATGGGAGAAATCGGTGATCTTGCCCAGACCCAACGCCGGGAATTCACCATATTCAGCTTGTGCGTTAGGAGTGTTGACCAGTGTCAGTTCAATTGGCCGACGAGTAATCATGTTTGACCCTTTTGGCAAGAATTCATGGCCCACTACTGCCTCGAGTACCGAGCTCTTGCCTGATGATTGAGATCCAATAACAACAATTGATGGTAACACCAAAGCGTCCGATTGTCCAACAACCTGTAGTATACCCCTGATCTCAATCATCTTCTTTGTCAAAATCATCATTTGATCATCCCGGGCCACCTGCGGCCCTGACCGGTCGTCCTCTTCTGGCGACTGGGTGTACCCAAGGGCTGCAGCTGTACCCGCAGCGCCTACTGCAACTCCAGCTCTGGCTTGTTTGGGTGGTTCTCCACCATTCTCGGAAGATCCACCTCCCGGTGATGAGCCATCGTCAGTCCGCAATATCTGCTGAAGCCATGTCGGTAGCTCAATATTTTCTCTTGTCCTATCCCAGCCTGCTCTCGTCTGTCCTGCTATATCTTTGGCCCCATCAAGTATACTTTCAGCAGCTCCTGTCACCGTGTCGCTGGTCTTCCGGAACACATCTACAGCGTAATTGCCGGCCTCTAAGCAAGACAAAATATTTTAGTAATGCCGTTAGTTTTTAGCCATTGAGCAACTCACGCGTAGCTTGATACTGCAGATAGGCCAGTCCTCCAATAGTGGCCGCCCCAAACATAGCAGGTATCCTCACTAATTTCAATGCCAGTTTCGGCAAGATTCGAGCAAAGGAAATAGTCCGTACTGCAGGTACATTATGAAGAGAGTAGGCTCCATATGGCCAGGCTCGCCTTCGATGATGCCGCGAACTTGGTACTGTCTGGCTTCTCATTAAACCTCCAGTACTAATAGCAGGTTGATGCATTTGTCGACGTAAGGCGTGCAACTGGGGATGACGCCAGCGCGCAAGTCGCGCGGTGATGCTTGCTCGGCTCATCATGGAAGGGAGTCAAGGGACGCAGTGTGTCCTCTGATGTATTCGAATCTGACTCATGATAGCAGCGCGCAACTAAGGGTCTTTACAACATCAATGAGCCAATGCCGTTAGAAACCGGTAGACCATGAAGAGACGTCAATGCGGATCCCTGTAACCGGTACGTCAGCCCTACGGGGCGTGGAAGGGTCAACGACTTGTGGAGCAGTGGGTCAACTCTTCAAGTCTCCATTTCTGTTCTAAGAGTCAGCTTCCGGGTTCTAGTATATTTCGTCGTCCAGCATTCATTGTGTTCCCTGCGAGAGAATTCATGGGGTTGCTGAGACATGTTACCAATGAGAAATGGAGGGAGGTAGTCTTTCATGGTTAGGGACAGATACCTAAGAATTTGAACATATCATATATACAAAGTGGTAGAGGCTAAGCGTACAACCTTTCGTCACAGTAGATACTGTTTCAGCTGGGTAGGAGTAAATCATCCTACGGCATCAGTCTAAATTCATGTCCTACGTATTGTATGAGCCCATTTTAATTTTGAACTACCTAACCTATCGTACTTTGCCCGGAAGGCGGTCGAAATTCGCGGAAAGTACACGTGGGTATTGTTTGAAGCCGTGACGAATCGAATTAGACTGAACACCGAAAGGAATTCGTCGCTCGTGAGAGATCGCGGTGAAGGATGTCTGCACAGTGAAAGGACCGCTGCTTTTGTACGAGATGACCACACGAATATCCAGCTCGCCTGATTTACGCACCAACACACCTAAATGAAAGGGTAGAATAAAAAGGGCTATGGATGAACAGAGAAAATATATTCAACATCAGATACGGAGACTTCTTACACTACCCTGTACAGAAGCAGCTACTCATTGACCGCACTGAAAAACCGGCACATCTTCACCGCCACCACAACAGAAGAAGACGACACGCAACAGACTCTGGATGTGCACATAAAGTACATGCCTCCAAAACGTGCCAGAAGGTCGTTGGTTAACCTTGGTAGCCTCCATAGTTGCTATGAGCGCCAGATGGATAGCCGCCTGCACTTGGAGGCCCGTAGCCACCACCAGAGTGTTGATCACGACCGTATCCGCCAGCACTGCCTGGCATACCAGCATTACGAGGCATACCAGCGCCGCCTGGCATCTGGACATTTCCATAGCCTTGAGGAGCCATACCTGGGCCTCCGTAACCACCTTGAGGCTGACCATATCCACCAGGACTTGGGCCTCCCATTGGAGATTGGTGGTTGGACTGGTAAGCCGACATGGGATTAGCGGAGCTAGATGAGTGAGGTCCACCTTGTGGGGTCATCGGTCCTGGACCGCCGTATTGTGGAAATCCATATGCAGGCGAAGACTGAGGAAAGCCTGGAGTTTGTGGCTGTTGAGGAGAGTAACCGTCGAACTGTCCGGTGGGAGGACGATCTTTGCCCCACTAGCCAAGCACTTAGTTAGCAAGTGGATTATACGACGTTCAGGATCACTCACACTACACTTAAGAGGACGACCATTCACATTGTAGCCACTAAGCTGACAGATGGCCATTGCCGCGTTCTCATGGGTGTCCATCTTCACAAAAGCAAAGCCACGGTCTGACTGGAATCTCGTTTCGGCAACATAACCGAAGTTCTGAAAAAGTGGAACGAGGTCATTCTGAGTGGTGTACGGAGTAAGGTTTCCAACATAGCAGGTGGTTTGCCACTGAGGTGTCTGGGCTACTACCATCTCATAGCTCTGTACGCCATGGGTAGGGAAGTGGTGGTGGCCGAATGGGGTGGTAGGGGTCATTCCCATGGCTGACATTGCTTGTTGCTGAGAGATTGATGGTTGACCTTTCTGATTGGCCCAATTACAGCGGATGGCGCGAGACCCAAGCCATTCTCCGTCCATGGAGCTAAGAGCCTTCTCGGCATCCCCACGATCACGGAAGGCAACAAAGCCATAGCCACGGGAGCGACCAGTCTTCATGTCCCACATGACACGAGCTTCGGAAACGGAGCCAAAGGCCGAGAAAGCTTGGAGCAAGACCTCATCGTTGACCTCGTTGCTAAGATCACCAACAAAGATATGGAAGTGATTGGAGGTATCCTCCTTGCTGGAATTGTTCGACTGATACGCCCAGTTCACTCGAATCTCCTGCATCATCTGTTAGGCGCTAGCTACGGATCTATCAATGTTAATGGCCAGACTTACCGCCTGGTGCACCCGACGACCATTTAGAGTCTGCATGGCGCGTTCTGCTGCTCCTGGATCGTCGTATTCAATGAAACCGTAATTGAAACCCTTACTCTAAAGGAAAGGCAAATCAGCGACGAAGAATCGAGAAGGAAGCGGTAGCAAGTTGAGGAGAAGGATTGTGTGGTGTTGTTTCTTTGCTTTGTGCGAAACTCAAAACTAGCAAACGTCGGTCTGCTCGACGGATACTAGCGCGTTCTTCGAGTTCTATCAACAAGAACAATTTCCGCTCGCACCGGCCACAAGAATGAAAGATACTGGCTATAGGTACTCGATACTCGATGATGAGGAGAAAAACAGAAGAGATTGGTACTTACAGCACCCACGTTCTTATCAGGAATAATTTTCACGTTCTGCACGTGACCGGTCGTCTCAAAAATTTGCCGAAGTACGTCTTCCGTAACTCTTGGGTCCAGTCCACCAACATAGAGAGCCCGCTTGTTTGGTTCCGGGGCAGCACGACGGATAAAGCTGCTGGAAGCGGATCCAGGCGACATCATTCCATTTGCGTCGATGGTTGGGGACGTCATGGCGGTTGGGATGGGATTTGTGTTTTGGGGAATCACCACTGGTGGCAGTGGTGGAGGCGGCATGTGCGCAGGATTCCCTTGGCCGTTGCTTGTGCCATTATCGTACGGCTGCTGCTGTCCAGGGGCCCCCGCAAAGGTCGGGGGTAGTGGAGGAAGGGCCATAGAAGAAGAGGAAGACATGGGCTCGATTTCAGCCATCGTAACGAGTTGATTGGGTATCTCGAAATTGAACGGAGCTAAGGATCGCGAAGCAATGAAGTGAAAGCTGGAGCTAGAGATGAAGGGTTGCAAAGACTGCAACTTCTTGGCGACCTCTAAGGAGATGTGTTAAAATATCACAGAGATAAGTGCAAGCAGGCTTGAGCCTCACCTGCAGTTGGCTGAGCTAGCTATTAAATGGCGTCTTAGAAGCTAAAGCTATCGCGAAATTTGCGGACAAGAAGGGCGAAGCTGTTGGCAAACGGAAAGCTAGTGGCCGAGACAGCAAGAGATTTGATGAATTTGATGAGCGCAGGGTGTACGAGTTCCGACGCCGAGCAAGACAAGAAGAGACAAGACTCAAAGAGAAATAAGAAAGACGAAGGGAAAGGAGAGGAGAGCCACTCGAATCCCTGACGCCGTGTCTGATCGTAATATGTGCGAGGGTGGGTGAGGTAGAGAGGTCCAGAAGGTGGGAGGGAGTTTTCGAGGAAGCTTCAATGCGCTTGGTTGCAGGTTTTGAATACTACCTGGTATGGTAAGTTGATCAAGTACGTTTATTACGTACGATACCCAGTGTCGCTCTTGGCTTTTCGTGTTTGTGGACGTATTGGAGACGGAAAGTAAGGCAGACGCAGGTTTATCCAGTGAAATCTCTCATTGTGACGGTTCCTTCACGGATTTCGCAGACACTCCGTGATGTGGTGGCGTGAATGAGTATTATTCCCATTCCTATTGAGACCACCGCTTTATCCTTCATTACAGGTATACAATAGCGCTAGTATTCTTACATACTTCACATACCGGGAGCGTTTAGCTTCGGTGTATTCTGTTCTATAACTCCGATGTGAGTCTTGGGCTGGTTGTCCCTCCATTCCTATAACTGATTCCGTTGCCATTCTGGTAACAGTTGCTTCGACATGGCGGCGAACGGCTCAGTGAATGTGGCTCAGCCACAACCCTCTCATCGCCCTGTAGATACACTATTTCCTTGTCTCGCAGTCGTGGTAACATGACTTAACGATTTCCTTATTGATTATGAAGCTGACAGGAGTAGCTGGGGGAGACTGGCAAATTCTTCCGCAATCCTACCTTGCACGATCCGAAACATCTCAATTATACCAAAGGGAAGCTCAACAAGCTGATCATAGGCGCGAATCAAGAGTTTCAAGATGCATTGGATGAAATAGAAATAGAAATCGTGAGTCTCGACCCAAGCCAGGCCTCATTAGACACCCAGTTACTCTCTGCACAAGCATACTCCGACTGTGAACGAAGGATGGACTCTGAGGACCGCTGCTAGTCCTGCTTGTGACCAACTTAGCAGATTCAGCTAACAGACCCCACAGCTTGAGGCAAAAGCCGTTATGGAACGAGACCTTGCGAGGATTCGAACAAAGCGAGCAGAAAGAGAGCGAGCGGCAGCCGGCCTGAAGGTTCATAGTCCAATTAACAGAGAGGAAACGGGCACGGACGCGGCGGTACATGCAAACTTGGAAACCATGCAAACGAGTTCTGGGGAAAGTCGAGAGAAAGACCTTGAGAAGGTAGGACCAGAGGATGTGATCATGGCCAATGTGCAGCCGTACTCGGCGGCAGAGGAAGAAGCCAGGATGGAATCTGAGGTGCTCCAATTTCCGGCGCACGATGGAGACGAACATACACCGAAGCACAAAATAAACTCGGCTGCAGATGATCCTGTAGGGTTGGTAGCCTCTGTCGAGCCTGCCGAAATAGCCAAAGAGCAAAAAACCCCCAATCCAACCGTAGAAGAAACCACACAGCCAGTCCAACCTCCAGAATCACCCACGGTGCCCGACTTCGAAGACGTCAACTTCGAATCCATGTTCAACGACAGCGGCACAGCCGGCGACAACGACCAAATGGACCTCGACCTCGGCTTTACCAACGACACGAACACAGCACAAGACTTCCTAAACGACTCCGCCTTTGACGACATGACCATGAGCAACGACGATGTCAAGAACCTCAACACCACCTCGAACGAAGACTTGAACACCCTTCTTCCCGGCTTGGAAAACTACGTCAACGCCGGCGACGATTTCTCTCTCACAGGAATCCCGGAATCAAATTCAATAGCACTGCCGAATCCGACTGGTGTAACTGGAACCACAGGCCCGGCTGGTACGGTACCGGTGGAGCAAGCACCCATCGAGTCGAATTTCGATGACTTTTTTGCGTCGGGGAACTATGTTGATGGCGGTGGGGATGACGATATGGGCGGAGATGGGGCCTTTGGGGATTTTGACGATTCGTGGTTTGGGACCGAGGTTGGTAAGCCGGATGGGTCTTGATGGGGTGCATGGTGGATGATAGGGGGGACGGGAATGGGGAGTTTTTAGACGTTGGATTTTGGGGGGGAGGCGTTGGGTGTGATTCGGGAATTTGGGAGTTTGTGAATATGACAGGGGGGAATGGAGCTTTTGGACTAAGCATTGGAGTTACTTTTCGACTCAGCGACGACCAGATACCCAGATTGCGGCTCAAATGCATTACATCTACACTACACCAGTGACCTCTCCATCCCAC
>JAABUP010007435.1_pt1 | contig 14709 bp, 19 predicted proteins | sample 5559201 | NCBI WGS metagenome assembly JAABUP01 (sample SAMN10711887, study PRJNA513373) | rock metagenome | isolation source: Antarctica rocks | place: Antarctica | reverse complement strand
TACCTCCTTGTAGGGCTTGCAGAAAATTGGAAGCGCAACAGCAAGAACAGCTACGGTCCCAGGCAGCTTTCAATCAAGAGTTGCATGCAAGACAGAAGCAGCAGTACATTGAAATAATGGCAGCACTGCGCAGTAGCAGCCCCCGTGACGGGGGCCGCTTCTGCGCCCACCCTACTACCCCCACCAGAACCTCAAGTGCCGGGCTGGCTGATGCTGGTCATGTGCCACAGCTGCAATGGCGATCAGATGGAGCAGATGACTTTGACCAGCAGCTGCCGCAGCAGCTGTACAAGCAGCACGAGTCAAACGATGATGCAAAGAGTGTACCTAGCAGAGGCAGGCCTGTGTCACACGACACAGATGCAAGGTATGGCTGATCTGCTCCTTGGTGTTGGCATTCTTGATAGGTTGAGTATTTCACTGAGCTTACAGTGGTATAATGTTGCCGCAGACCAATGAATGCATTGAGCATTGTTATCATTTAAAAGTGCAGGGGAACTCTCACCAGGAATCTGTTCTGCATGCATGTGTTATTAATTTTTGGCCTAACTTCTCTCGTCAAAATCTGCAGTAGTTCAGTGCTGCACGTGTTGTGTGACGAATCCACATCTGCTTGCAGGGAGAAGATAACAACACAAGCAGAGAAGGTCAGCAAAGTTGGCTCACAAGCAAGTCATAGTACAAAAGGACACAGGAACAGCATGGGCAACTTGAGCAGAGCAATGGTGAAAAGCCCTTCCAGCCAACGGCAAAATGCAGACGGTGCACAGGAACCAGACTGCGATGCATACAGAGAGCGCAAAAGCATACTGCAAGAGCAGGACAGTTGCTGTTTGAACACACAGGACTCAGCCAACGCAGAGCACAGCATGCATCACGATGAAACTATAGCCATAGGCATTGCGCATAGTCATGGACATGACAGCCAGAGCTGTCTTGGAATGAAGACACCAGCAAAAGCAGGTCCAACAGGTGGCAAGCGGCAGCGTGCAGCAAGTGAGGCTCATGTGGTAGCAGAGAACCGTGGCGAACTGGGCAAGCGTGCTAGAACATGATGTAGCTTTGCATATATGCACACTCAAGCACTGTGCCAGATCAGGATGTGGCAAGAACTAGCAGAGTATTCTAGAAGCGCTAGCGCTGTTCAACGTGCTGCAACATAATCCCGAAGTTTCTTGGGCTTCGATTTGCTGCATTAGACACTAGTAATTAAGCTTTGATTCTTCCTGGATAGTCGTTAATGTGAGGTGTCCGTTTCCTAGAGCAGAGGCATTGACTGTTGCGCTCGTCACTGTCTTCTTCTATCCCAACCAGCGGCCCCGGCAAGCTTCAGGGAATCTAAACCTGCTCTCAGAGCGTTGGCCTGTGCAGCGGCGTCAGCTTGTACCTTTGATCCATATCGTCACCTTTTGTGTGCTGGGCCGAGGGCAGGTATCGCTGCTTTCTACAAGCGCCTTGCGGCAGTGCAGTCTTTCAAAGCAGTGTCTGTTGTCGGCGCCGACTGCCTTGCCGTACCTACTTGAATCCACACAGGTATTCACTAGTGATCTATCTTGCGGTTGATTCATCCACTCAAGCACAGCTCAATTGCATATCTCTTCCGGTTTGCACAAGTCTCAATGGCAAATTTGCCATGGCAGAGAGCCAGTTTTGATCAAGCACTATCTGTCTCATGCCTGGCTACCTTTGACTTCAGTATTACCAACGCCGTTGTCTGAGAGCATTGTGATGCTTTGCAGGCATCGTGTACATAGAAGGACTTGAGAGCTTTGTGTGAACTGTCCATCTCTGTTTCCGAGCAGGTCTGACCTGCAAGCCTTTGAATTTGTCAGGCACCAGCAGCTTTGCGGTAGCAGCAAAATTCAGTCGAGTACTCACAGTGCTGATCCGCCACTGCGTTCACAGGCTCGCCATTCCTGCCAACAGCTTTGCAGCGTTGTTCATCTCAGCCTCACCTCAGTGACAGTGATTCCCGAAGCGCGTCCGAAGAGCTGTCATGGCCCGAACAGCACCTCGCCAGCCGGGGCCACCGGCCGGCGTCATCTTTGGCTGCAATCGCTCTTCCGAGGAGGAAAGTCTGAACGGCCTGTTTGGTATGTCGTCTGGCCACTGGAACCTGGTGAAGGAGATCATCCCTGGCACCCCTTGCTTCCTATTCAACTTCAACACAAAGGCATGCCTTCTCCTTGATTTATTCAATGTTGCAGCTCTACTATCTTAAGCGCAGCCGTACATGCTGGCCCCATGGTCAATAATTAGTGCTTTAGCAGATACACAGTCTTTTTGCCCTGATACAGACGATTCATTGTTTGCACAGGAACTTCATGGGGTCTTCAGAGCTGTCTCTGCTGGTGGCTGGAACATTGACCCTTTGGCGTATGGAGGCAAGGCTAAGGAAGGCAGTATGTATCCCGCTCAAGTGCGAGTGGAGTACTGCCCAAGGTGCCCTCCAATGGAAGAGCAGTACTTCAAGCCAGCAATTGCAGCCAACTATTTCAATCCCAATCGCTTCAGATGGGAGCTTAATGAGAGACAGGTATCATTCATGTAGTTTGACTGTCTGGTCACTTGTCCTGTCTGGCGGACTCCCTGTCCTTACCACAGCCTGTCTCAGCATGGCTGACCTGCAGCTGCCAGACCAGGTTTCACCATCAGACTGTTACAGGTGTTCAGTTGCATTCTGTCATATGTGCAATATCTGCTAGATGCACTTGTGCTGTATTGTGATGCATGCTTTGAATATGTTAGGTGGAGGAGCTGCTGGACTTATTCCTGGGTCCAGGAATGCCATGGCCACCAAGATCCAATGCTGATGACCTTCCGCCACGATTGGAGTACAAATATGCAGCACCTGCCTTCATTGAAGACCCAATCAGCAGACCCTATGCCATTGAGCCAGCTCCACGTGCTGCACTGGAAGGATACAGAGATAGGGATTCACTGTATGGTGCCAGGTGGGTTCAAGCTCCATCCACCACAAGCGTATGTTTACGCTGTGTCTCACTTGTCATTGTAGGGTCTTGCTGTCTGCTTGATGTTGATAGTGCCAGCTCCTGTGTGTGGCGTTACCTGCATGTGCTCAGCAGAGCACAAAGCTTTCGCAATCTGTTTTGTTAGCTGAGGCATGTTTTGTCCCTGCACAGTCTGTCACTCGGCCACTTATCAAAAGGTGATGCTCAATTTTTGGTCTGTTACAGACATGGATATGGCTCAGCTTCACCTTCAAGAGACACTTACAGACAGCCATATGGTCATGAAGATGATGGCCGACACAGGCATCCAGCAGAGTTGCCCCCCTCTCTACAGCCCCGCAGCAGGCGCGATGAGTACAGGTGGGACAACTTCCCAATGTTTTCTGTCCTGCACTGAATGTTGACTGGGAGTTGCTACAATGCTCGCAATATTCAGGGACTGTTTGGTCCAAGCTGGAATCTGTTTTAGCTTCTCAAGATGATTGTGCACATACTCAAAGACATTATGTTGACCAGTGTCTATGGTTGCAGTAGCATTGGCAACGCAGCTGCAGTGTAACATTCTGTCATAGACATGCATGTAGTGCACAGTATGAGTGCCATCTTTTGCGGTCTCTCACACACTGTCTTGCTATGCAGGAGGTCTGTCAGTCCACATGATCGCTACAGGGACAGACCCAGAGCACTCCCTGAGGATTTACGTCCACCCCGCACAGATGTGATGGACCTGTTCAGGTCTCAGCCAGCACATGACCCATACCGCCCTGATTTGCGACACTCAATGCCTCCTTCCAGCAGTGCAATTGGCAGCCTATATGGTGATGTCATGAACATTCATCACACGGCCAGTGCCGCCGTCAGAGATCCCAGCCTTGTTCGATCACCCAATGCAGTCCGCAGGGCCAGTCCTCCACGGCAACACATGCTGCTGGAGTCTGTCAGCCACAGGCAGAAAGCTGAGCCACCACCAGTTTCCCCCTCATGGGACTTCAGCAACATGTCCCACATTGGTGATCAGTTCACTGGCTTGGCTTCTGACACAGCTGTCCTTGACAGACCAGCGGGTAGCTTGCCAGCTTTGCCTGCAGACCTCACTTTGTCTGAGCGTTTTCAGCAGCTTCCTGAGCACAAGGAGCAGCATGATGCTGCACAGATTGGTACAGTTCCTTTGCATGTCAGCTTGTCAGCTTCAGCAGGCAGAGCTGTGAGCTTTCCTCAGCCTGATACAGCCGCCCCCAGATCCCCTGTTGCAACCCCCTCAGAGCCAGCAGAGCCCACCACACTGGTCGTTGGCAGTATTCCTCACAGCTGCACTATCAATGCCTTGGTCAGCATCTTGGATCAGCGTCATCAGGACCAGTACGATTTTTTACACTACCAACCGTCAGAGGAGTTTGACAGCACAGCTGTTGTTAACTTTACCCGTCCTGCTTTTGCGCATCAGTTTGAAGAAGAGTTGCAGGACGCCTCTTGGTCAGATCTCCACCACTTTGACCCACCTACATCAGCCATCGCCTCTGTCACCTCCCACACCATCCAAGGCAAGGACGCCCTCATGGCTCACCACAGCAAGGCAGCAACACGCTTTGGTGGTGCTCCAGGTAAGGAGTCACGCCTCCCCACCAACAGGCCCCTCTTCTTCTTCTGTGCTGGACGCAAGCGCCCTGCTCCACCTGAGAGTGAGCAGGCGCCTGCGCCAGTGCGTCCCCGAATGCCTACCGCAGTCAGGCAAACCAGCTACAGCAATCCAGCAATGCAGGGTCTGCCACCCTCCTTGCATGCTGGCATCAGGGGCGACCCCCATGATGGCATCAGGGGCGACCCCCATGATGCCAGGGTTCATGGTGCAGCTGTGAAGATGGAGCCAGAATCTGGCCATGCTGGATTTGCTGCAGACCGTGGCGCACCCTTGTCACCAGGCAAGCAGCCCCCTGAGGAGACCGGGAGCATTTTCAGCGACCATGACAATATTCATATCCGGTCGCGCCCCAGCAGTGCTGCTGTCACCAGCAGCAGGCCTCCCGGTGACAGCCTAGAGCCTCTCAAAATCACCATCAAGCAGGAGCCTGGCCTTGGGCAGCCCATCACTCCCAGCCCTGACTCTGCCCTTGATGTCATGGGTCACACCCTCAGCATGCTGGATGGCCCCAGCAGGGGTGTCAGCAGCAGTCCAGGCAGAGCAGCTGCTGATCCTGCCAGCCATCAGGAAGCTGCAGCCTTCCTGCAGCAGCTTGCCAAAGCCCCAGAGCTAAATCAGCATCCCCGCATCAGGTCCCCCAGCCGCCGCACACGCTCCCCTTCCCGCCATTCCCACCGCCACCACTCCAGCAGCAGACAGCATGGCGGCAAGTCATCCCGGCCGCATGCAGACAAGGACAGTGACAGGCATGACAGCAAACCCAGCAGCCGCCGCACTTCTCATGTTGAGCACAAAAGCAGCAGAGGCGTTCAAAAGGTGTCTGGCAGGGATGCCAAGCCCCCTCGTGACAGAAGCAGCAAGGACAGAGACACCAAACACCGCAGCAGCAAAGCTCCTGCAGATGATGTCAAGTACGCCATGCGCAGCAAACCTGAGCAGCCTGCAGACTTGCCAAAGCCTCCAGCTGCTGGCAGGTCTGTGCATGTGTCTGTCAATGCTGCACCTGAGGCAGTTGCAGACAACACAGAGGGTCTGCAGCAGTCTCATGAGCCTGTACAAGCTGTGCCTGTCACTGCAGCCAGAGAGCAGCCTTCCATGAGACACAGCACGGCACCTGCAGCTCTCAGGCATGCTGACTTTGGTGCAGACTTTTTGGCTATTCCCAACTCACCATAGGTGCGTCATTTGTGCTTCTCACAATGTGCGTAACTCAGTTTGCTGTGTCTATGCTGTGCTTCTGCTTTCAGAATCAAAGCTCAATGTGATGCCAAGCTGCAATTGCAATTTTAAGGTCTGCATTGTAAACCTGTGTTCTGATGCGTATTCAGCAACCGCTGTGTGCTTTGTAGGGGCTCAGCGTCCTGATTAGGTACTCAGCAATGTCGACGGGCAACAGATGCATTGTGGCTTGAAATACGCCAATAGAGTTGTGTCGTGCTTTTAGTAAAGCCTGTTATTGCGGACGACTTTTCAGAACTCTTTTGTTGTCTGATTTTGATTTGATATTGACATTATGAACTTCTGCAAACATTTTGCAAGTTGCGTTGGACCCTGTAGTGTGTGTGCCATCACAGTAAGCAAAAAGGACTGCCTGCGGGCGCTTCTTAGCAAGCCGTGACCACACGTGACTGTTATTATCATGACGAATGCACAACCGTACTGCTGATGAAGTGGTACCCCAGTCAAACGAAGGGTGAGCCCTGCAAAGGCCCGCTGCCAAGAGACTGCAGCTCCTTCGCGGTCTCAGTTAGCTTTTGAACGTTGAGTAACCATGTGGAGACCTTGCTGCTAAACAGCACACTTTGTGCAGAATGTCTGCCTAAAGCTTGCTCCTCTGCAGCGTCAAAGCTGGAATATGCGGCTGAACTATATCTGTGACATATGACCTAGGTGCCGTACAGACAGGTAACATGGAAGCAGAAGGGCCGTCGCAATCACAGGCTGACGAGCAGAGAGTCAAAGTCGTCAGCGTTAGCTGTGGAAGCTCGCATTCCATTGCACTCCTTAGTGAGTTACCCTCAGCGTCGTTTTGTGCCGTCTTCTGATCGTTCGCATGCATTGAGCTCAAGCATGGAGCGCTTCAGGTTGTGACATGGTGATGGCATGGGGACGCGGCGAAGACGGCCAGCTAGGACACGGAGATGCTGACGACAGAAATGGCCCCGAGGCAGTACACACTCTGATACGAAAAGGAGTAACCGGCGTTCACTGTGGAGCAGAGTACACAGTTGCAGTCTGTCGAGAACGTCAAGAGGTCTACAGTTGGGGCTGGTAAGTTTGGAAGCTCAGATACAAACCTTTGTTGCCCAGCATTATCTGCAGTCACACCCTCTGGTTTGAATGATACCATTTGCATTGTTGCTTGGTGACACCTGGTATGTTGCAGGGGAGACTTTGGCAGATTAGGCCATGGCAGCTGCAGTGATAGCTTCATTCCTCATCCCATCAAAGGTCTGAATAGCAAAGGAGTGATCAGCGTAGCGTGTGGTGACACACATACCATAGCAATGACAGCAGATGGTAAGCTGTACGGCTTTGGTAGGAATCAGAATGGTCAGCTTGGCTTGGGCACAAGCACTGATCAGCTCCATCCTACACTGATAGACGCTATGCAGGTCAGCCATTTCCCCATTCTGCATGCCATCTGCAATCACATAGGGCCCCTCTGCCTAGGGCCCCTCTGCCTTATATCTTGGCATGTGTCAGCATCATTCATTTAAGAGGCACAGCATCTGTACACTACCTCTAACACACTGAAGCGTCCTTTGACAGCATGCAAGCATCCCCATCTTGTGACACTGCAGAACAAAATGTTCAGTGTCTCCAGCTGATGCAGTTGTTAAGCAATTGATCTGCCTTGGGATGTGCTCCACAATCTGATCTGCCTTGACTGTGCACAGGGTCAAAGAGTCATCAGTGTGGCTTGTGGGGCTGAACATACACTTGCAGCGCTTGACACTGGCGAGGTGAACCTCCTGTGTCTATCTTTCTTCCTGTACACACCCTTCACGCCGTCCATAACAGTGTCAGGCAACTTGCTAGTACCAATCTTTTGAGTCCCTCTGGAAGTCTGACAAGCAACACAGCTACAATATTGTTGCTGAAACACATATGTCCACCTCTGAATGAGCAGAAGGTGCTGCTCAGAGTTGCATCCACAGCAACAGCACGCACCTGGTGGTCTCTTAGTCCAATTCTGCCAAGCTACAGATCTGTCAGCATACAGCACCTTGACCTCTGTCCACTTCCAATGGCTTGCTCAGTGGGTTTTCATCACAAGTCTGATCTGTTGACCAGGCACCATTGTGTCAATGCAGTTGTATGCATGGGGTTGGGGAAGATATGGCAACTTGGGCGATGGGGAGAAGACTGACAGGTGGGCACCAAGCATGCACACACAACCCATGTTATCATGTCATACAGATACAGGCAGCGCAATTGCGCCTAAGTGCTTTCAGACCCATGAACATGAAGCATGGGCATTAATCTAAAAGCCCCATGGATGATGTGTCATGCACATGCACAAAACCATCACATGGGTATGCCACGTCATTGGCAGCCTGTGGCTTTGACACGCATCGCACAACATCTCAAGCAGCATGCAAACAAACATAAAACAGACTCTAAACATTGCAAGCCGCATTATGACATACCTAGGAGGGATTAAGATTTCTTCCACTGTACAGCAGCCATTGATAATATAACCTTTTCCCATGTACAGCATGATGCTGCAAAATCAGGAGCTCAGCCTGTGCTTGTCAGTCCATGCACACATAACATCACGACGTCAGACAGTATTGCATTAGCCAACAAAAAATGACTGGTGTCTGAAGACTAAATCCCTTGCATATTGCCGGTATGCTATGGCCAGTGTGCCAAGCAACAGTCCAGCAGCACAGCAACTGATACCAGCATCAGACAGCAATGGCACAACAAAGACGTACTTGCAACTTGTGGACCTGTAACAACATCCTTTTGCTGCATGAAACCATAACGACACAAGACATACAGACAAAGCAGTCAAATCTGCAGCAAAGCAGACACTTGGATTTCAAGGCAGCTCAGCAGTCTAGTATACATGCATGCAGCATCCTACAACATGTGAAGTTGAGTGCGTGCTTGACTTTAGGCAGCATCTTCAACCTCTGAATGTGACTGATCAACAGGCAGGCTAGGGAACTTGACACTCATGTGCAGCATGTGCCTCCGCATATGGCAAAGCCAGGCTTGCGTTCCAACGCTGGTCTCAATCCAATGCCAGACCCAGTGGTCAAGACACTCAGAAGATGTCTTGGTACAGCAAAATCCAGGTCAAGCTGATCATCAGAGCAAAAGTAACAGCTTCATGCCTGTTGCAGACATATGCCCACGCACGTCAAGCAGCTAGGCAGCATACGCATGCGCCAGGTCTCCTGTGGCTGGAGGCACAGCGCAGCTATCACTACAGACGGCTCTGTCTACACTTTCGGCTGGTCCAAATATGGTCAATTAGGTCATGGCACATATGAGTGAGTTCCTGCCATCCAGTCTTCTGCTTTTGTTACAAAATTGCTTTTGTGTTGGGTGGAAGGACTGAATCCTGCCGTTCAATCATCAGTTGCTGTGACACATTTGTTATGTGTTGGTGAGTGCCTGCCATTCAACTCTCTTTCTTTGCAATGAGCTTCTTTTGTGTTGAGCTGAAGTTCACAACAATTTGCACATTTCATTTGAGTCTGACCTGTGCCGTATACATGTTGGAATACGTGAAAGGTGCCTCATGCATGCACATGCTCACACATGCATCATTATTCTCTTGATGGGCAATGGTATGAATGTTTGATTTGCTTGTCACCATTGTGGCATGCATATGTCAGCTGCTGTTGCACCACCCAACATGTATGACAGTGCATGCTGAATTGTGCCTTGTCTGACCTGGCTCTACTGGCAGAATGAGAAATTCACTTATCTTGATGGGTCAGGCTTGAATCATACATACCACTTCAGCACATTTCATGTACACTGGCAATGTAGTCAAGAGGACATGCCCCTCTCAAAAAAAAGGAGCAACAATCTTAAACGTTGTCTCTCTGGAGCTCGCCAACATATTACAAGAAGTCTCAAAACATGGTCCATTGGATGTCTGCACAAATGTGACCTGGCATGTTTTGGGCAGGGATCTGGCTGTGCCCAAGAGGGTGGAGGCCCTGCAGGGGGTGAATGTGGTGCTGATGTCGGGTGGCTGGCGCCATGCTGTTGCTGCTGATGATCAAGGCAGGATGTATGGCTGGGGCTGGAACAAGGCATGCACCTCCTCCTTCTCTCGTGTCCCTTCTTCTTCTTCTGATCCCTTTTCTTATTTTTCTTCTCCCTCTTTTTCTTCGTCTTGTTCTTTTCCCCCTTCTTCTCCTCCCTTTGTTCTTATCCTCCTCTCCTTTTGAGCTCCTCCTTCTCCTTTTCCTCTTCCTCTTTTGCTCTTTTTCTTCCCCTTCTTCTTCCCTTTCTTTTCCTCCTCTTTCTTGTTTTGCTATCTGAATCAAACTTGTCTGAGCTTCATTGTTAGGATGTGTGGATGATCGCTATGCTTTTCATTGTTGCTGTTGCTGCTGTTGCTGCTGCTGATGGTGGTGGTGATTAAGGAAGCTGACTGTATGGCTGGGGCTGGATCAAGGTCCACACCTCTTCTTCTGTGCCACTGTTCCAACTTCTTACTTCAGGCCTGGACATATCCTTTTCCTTTCTCCTGTTTGTTGCCTGTTGTGTTGCATGATGCTGTTGCTGCTAGCGACAAATATGGCTGAAACTTGTCTGTCACACCTCTCGCTCTCCATCTTGTTATGCTTGTTTCAGGCAACAAAACACTTTTCTGCCAACAGACACTCCAGCAGCAACCAGCTAGCAAGCAACATTCATGTCTGTCGCTGCACTTTTGCCAAGTGACCAAGCAACCATATGTCTGTTGCTGCAGTTTGGCCAAGTGGGCATAGGCAGCACTCAGGACTCAGTAGCCACGCCACAACTCATTGCGGCGCTGCAAAATGACAAGATCAGTCAGTTCGCATGTGGCTGGCGGCATACCCTGGCCCTGACCCAGCAGGGGCAGGTGTATAGCTGGGGTAGGGGGGTCAGCGGCCAGCTGGGCCATGCAGAGACCCTGGACTTGTAAGCCACCTGTCATCTGTTCTTTCATTCATTCATTCATTCAATCATTCATCCATTCACTCACCCATCCATCCATCCAGCCAGCCAGCTAGCCATCCAGCTATCCATCCATCGGACATGTATCCACAAGAGCCTCTGGCCTCTTGTGTGAAGCACGATACGTGGCATAGGTTCTTCACTGCTTTGTAGCACTCGTAACTTCTGCAGCTGATCCAGTTTGCTAGCTCTGCTGATATGACTCTCAACTGCTGCGTAGTACTAGAGCTGTGCCTTCTGCACCTGATGCCTTCTGCTATTTTTGCTCATGACCAGAGCACAAGCAACCCAATATTGCTTCACACAGAGTGTTGCACGCAGGCTAAGCTTAACCTGCTGCTGATCGCTGCCGAAGCTGCATTGCTAGGTTGTCAAGTCTTGTCGTTGTTGTCAGGCGTGAAATTGGCTTTCTGCATTGCATTTGGTGCTCCAGGCCACACATCAACACCTGACCCACCTCATTATGTACAGAGTAAACATGGACGTATTTCTCGGGTACAGGCATCTCTTTTGCTGTTGTGCACACATGCTCACGCTTGCAGCTCATGCACACGCTGCAACAATTCTTTTTCAGTAGGTTCGTGCAGCAGCATCACCACATCATGAGCAGAAGATCTGCTGTTTTCAATATACAACCTCTGTATTAAACCTTTGAACAAGGTCCTTTTTGGGAACATGCTGCTTCCTCTCTGCAGGACTTCGCCCAAGCTCTTGACAGCGCTCAGTGTCGGCACCATAAACCTTCAGGAGCTGGAACACACAGCGCGGCCCCAGCACCACTATGTCCCAGCAGCAGATCGATACGCCGTAGTCCCAGATCAGGGCCATGCCCAAATGTTTGGGGGTATGTCCGTTCCCCAAGCCCCAGTAGTCACCGTGCCTGCCAGCCCAGAACGCAGTACGCAGTAACCCTGTACGTATCATGCCTGTTACGCCGTAAGAGGCAGGTGTTTTATCCTGGGCAGCTGAGTAGGCAGGCTGCCTCAGCTCAGTTCAGATTCCAGACTCCAGAGCTGTGTGTAGTAATCGCAGTCAATAAGGATGCACCATGGCTGGGCAGCGCTGCTGTTCAGCGCAGCCATCTGTGCATGCGTTGCTGGGCTGTTGACAATCGACAATCAAGTTATGAGGGTTCAAGTAAGAAGCTCTCCGCCTGGCATCAGACCTCAAGATGACAGACACACAGACAGCAGATATCTTTGAGATACATATTCGGCAGCTGCTGTACTTGGCCAAGATCAACTGCAGAGATACAGCAGATGCTGCACAGAATCTGAGTGTTGGTTTTGAGCACTTCAGGTGTGGGTTGAGCACACACCTGTTGATGATGTTCCCTCTCCCTTGACATACGTGTGTTGCGTGATGTCGTTAAGCGTGCCAAGTGCTGTTGCTAGTACAACAGAGGATCTTGTACGTCTGGTCAGCTGATGCAGGTTTTGGGACCAACAATTTAATGCTTTCTTTTGCAACTGCACTTCATCAAGCACAGTCTCTGTTTGGGTTAGCAGCCACTGGTTAGTTTCTCTTGGTACAGGTTTTTGCATTGGGGTTGCAACAAAGTGTGTCAAAACTGGTTACATGCTTGCTCACACATATATGTGCTTTCCCGTGTTTTATGTGTTTTTACCACCACCTACCTCTATTTAGCTGCTTTCTCTTCACAGCAAGTAAGTGAATGCTGACGTCACTACTTTCTGCAGGGCTGAAGAGGTTGCTTCCTCCCGTCTTTTCGATTTTCCAGTCAAAGTATGAGTGAACTCGGTCAAGGTGACAATGCCACCCACTATGCAGCAATGTCTGGCAGCAGCTCAAACGTTGCATGGTTGTGCTCTGCAGAGATGAGTTGTGCAGTCCAAAAGACGGCCTCTTGTAACATATAACACTCTGCAGTAGGCGTACCATGAAATCAGATGTTGCACCAGCTTATTGCAAATTTGACAAAACTGCAGAACACAGCCACAAGGCTTCTGAATGCACCGCGAAGCCTGACAGAGGGTGGATAAATGCATACGATACTGGGTCAAGCTCTCTGCGGTGCAGGCACTTTAGTGTGCTCTGTAAATTAGTGCATCCTTGAAACACGGCAAGCCTGAAGATTCATCAGCAAGCAACCATTAGTCATGCAGTCAAATCAGAGCTCGTTTTTGGCGAGAAGATCGAGACACGGCTGCTCGCTGTCGGCCACTGTGCCGCCTGACCTGATACAGTCCTGCTCCGGGAGAGTAGTTCCAGTATGCGGGCAGCCACGCAAGCCTTGGCGACTGCTGTCCGAGGTCAGCGTCACCTGGCAGGTCTGCAGCAACGTTCGCAAGCATCTCTCGCAGCCAGAGACATAGCGGAGCCTACATTGCCCGCCTTTGATCATGAGCCTGCACAGTACACTGGCCCATCCAAACAGGAGGTCATCGATCTGCGAAAGAAGCACTTGAACCCAGGTTAGTCAGCTTTGCTCAGTCGTACTGATCTCAGCAACCCCGAGCTTCCCTGACTGTATCACGCTGTAGCCATCATGGCATGGTACAAGAACCCTGTGATGATTACGGAAGGCAAAATGCAATACCTGTTTGACGAGACAGGCCGGAGGTATCTGGATGTGAGTCAACCCACCCCCAGCTACATATATGTACTTGCTTGACAAGTTCTTATGTGTCATAATGCGGTTACACTCCAGTCGTCCGCAATCTGCGCCCGCACCTCCGCCAAAGGGCAAATGCTGTCTTCTTTGCACAAGTCAGCCAGACTAAACGTATCTGTTCAGCAGACACCCAGTGTGGCTGTTGTCACACCGAAAGCAACCGCCCTGACAGCCAAGTTTATGCTTTGTGCCCTGGTGGAAAGTGCAACCGAAATTGTGATTCCTTGAATGAAAGCAATACACAAGCACACTCAGTCTGCTTGTTAAGACAGTCTGCTGAGCTCAATGAATTTTTGCCCCACTTGGGTGTCTTGCTGCTTGTATGCTCTTGCAACAAGCTGACCCAGGCTGTGAATGGTCTCAGTGTTGCACTAGCTATAAAGCGACAAGTGCTGGTCATGACTGATGCTGATTGTGCAGGCTTTTGCTGGCATTGTCACAGTTAGTGTGGGTCATTGCCATCCTAAGGTTGTTCAAGCAGTGGACAAGCAGAATCATCTGCTCCAGCACACCACCAACATCTACCTCAACAATGAGATTGCAGAGTATGCACAGGAGCTGACTGCCAAGTTGCCTGGAAAGCTGAATGTGAGTCTTGCATGCTTTTGTGGTTGCTGCCAACAACATCATGCATGCCCTGGCTCTGATCTCGCTCGCTGTGGGGCTGTTTGCCGCTCCTGTCTCCGGCAATGACTGCAATCACACACGTTTCATAACACTGTAGCGCAATCTTCTTATCCTGTCTGGTACAAAAGCACCTCTTGCAGAAACAGGCCAATGTTGAAACTGCTTGGCTGACCTTCTGGTCTCCTGTTCAGGTCGCCTACTTTGTGAACTCTGGAAGCGAAGCAAACGATATGGCAATCTTGATGGCTAGGTTGTATAGTGGAAATCATGATCTGATAGCGTTGAGGAATGGCTACCATGGTATCAGTGAAGGTCTACTAGGAGTGTTGGGCCACAGCACTTGGAAGTACAATGTGCCATCGGTGAGTAAATGAGCATTGTCTTGTTGATGGCACTGAGGTACTGCATACACAGAGCTGCAGCCAGGCGTGCCAGGAAGATCATGTATTGTCATTGAGAGTCCAGTAGCCTTGCTTCCCAGGTACATTTCAGCTTTTGTGGCTCCGAAGCCACTCCAGCAGCCTTTGTCAAGGAAGTCGTGTAGAGGTGTATGTTGACAAGATACTGCAACTGATGCTAATGCCCCATACAGATGCAGATCTGGCGATGGCAATTCAGCTACTACACAGCACACTTTGATGCGGCCCCCCCCGGCTCCC
>JAABUP010007434.1_pt1 | contig 14711 bp, 15 predicted proteins | sample 5559201 | NCBI WGS metagenome assembly JAABUP01 (sample SAMN10711887, study PRJNA513373) | rock metagenome | isolation source: Antarctica rocks | place: Antarctica | reverse complement strand
CCTCCTGGAACTCCGCCACCAGCTCGCCGCCGGCCTGGACGATGTGGGCGGCAACCGCCTGACGCTGCGCCTCCAGGCCGAGGCCGGATCGTCCCTGGCCGTCTGTGGAGACGCGCAGGTAGCTGACAAAGCGGGGCGGAACAGGGACCATCCCCCGAGCCTAGCGGCGGGTGTACCAGCCTGTAAAACGGTCGTTTAATAGAGTGATACACTCAGCTTAAAGGCCATTCGCACTCAAAAACGTGAGGTATGTTACTTTGATGGTCATAGTATAGTCTTCAATCAGAAATATATTTTATCCAGACTGAGGTCGGAAAAATACTTCCGATCTCAGTAAGCGTCTAACTGTGCGAACGTCTACAAGTCAGGAAAGATGTCTGCTCATCCCATCTGCTGCGTCTCGGCGCCGCTGTCCGGGCGCGCCGGGCCGAGGTCGGGCACTTGGCCCATCGGCACGTTCTGGAACACCGAGTACTCGCCTTTGCCGTCGAGCGACGGGCCGTGGGTCCAGCGGCCCGGCTGCGGCGGCGTGGCGTCCTTCGCGGTCGCGAAGAACTGGTAGTTGTGCTCCTGATCCTCCTTGGACTGCGGGAACGAGTTCGGGATCGGCAGCGCGCCCTGCAGGCCGCCAAGCTCCTCGATCACCGCGAGCCACTGCTGCTGGTGCATCGTGTCGCGCCCGATCATGAACGCCAGCATGTCCTTCATGCCCGCGTCCTCGGTGGCGTTGTACAACCGCACCGCCAGCACCCGCCCGGTCGCCTCGGCCGCGACGTTGCAGTACATGTCCGCCGCCAGGTTGCCGCTGGCGTAGATGTGCGACATGTCGAACGGCACCCCGTCGGCGTTCGCGGGATAGGCCGACATACCGGTGGACAGGATGTGGCGGTGCAGCATGCCCTCGATGGCGTGGCGGCCGTTGCCGCCGCCCATGATGGCGCCGACGATGCCGTCGGACGCGCCCTGCTCCTGCAGCGAGGCCGGCGCCTTCTCCAGGTTCAGCGCCACCGCAGTGGCCAGCATCTCGATGTGGCCGATCTCCTCGGTCGCCGTGTGCATCAGCATGTCGCGGTACTTCGGCGTCGGCCCGCGCGAGCCCCAGGACTGGAACATGTACTGCATGCAGACGCGGATCTCGCCTTCGACGCCGCCGATCGCCTGCTGCAGCATCCGGGCATAGACCGGATTCGGGGTCTCAACCTTCACCGGGTACTGCAGGCGCTTGTCGTGGTAGAACATCGTACTCTCCGAAATGTGGTTCAGCTATTTAAAGACCGGTTCCGCCCAGAAGTGTTGGACGAGATCTATAAAACCTGATGATGCCCGGGGTTCGATCTCAATTGCGTGTATCTGCCACTGCGTGCCCAGAGAGACAGGACAGCATTGTGTGCTGAATGCTGCCTACTGGTGTGAAAGCTGCTTCTCACTTTGGGGGGTTTGCGTGAGGCTGGTCCATGAAACCGGCCAATCCTAACCTCAGGAATGCCCGAGCCTAACCTCAGGAATGCCCGAGCGGACGCAGCATAAACAGCTCAAAAGATTCTCATACAACTAAAAAGTGCCTAATACAGCTTGGTGCATATTAAAAAACGACCGGATAATCGCAGATCCTTTAGAAGGCGGAAGAAAACTTGAAGAAATCGCAGCATCTATGGTTTTGAGGGAATGGGTCAAGACTGTTCGTAACACAGTCTATTATGGCTTTTGAGCATGCTGCGCTCTCGCAGCGTTAGCCAAGTGTCCAGCAGCATATGAGGAAGCGTGAGCGCCGCAAGAATCTGGATGGTCAGGGAGAGCAGGCGCTCCGGCACTTGACCGGTATATAGCGGCCACAACGCGGCTCCGATCAACAGCGTCAAACCTGTGAGTGGGAATGCCAGAATTAACGCACTTCGATCATCGTAGACACGACGTGCGCGCAGAGGGTTGTGGATGAGTGCAGCGGTATGTGTCGGCGCATGCACGCAGACAAAGTAGATTGCAAAGGCGGCAAGCGGTGGCAGTACGATGAAAATGCCAGCGAGCACACCCGGTATCACTAGTCCACGTTGAGCACCTCGACTGATCGTAAGGCCAAGCCATAGAACGGCAAGCACCAACCAACATAGAGAACCAGCCCACAACCAGTCAGGCGGTTGTGCAAACGGCACATGTGCGATGGTGGCGAGCACAAAAGCGGTTGTTGCGGGATGCAGCAGCACCGGCAAGGCAATCGGAAGGCCGCCTCGGATCAACGCCTCGAGCATGGCCCCCGCCGGCGCGTCTTCCGACCCGAAATGCCAGACGGAAGCTGCCAGGAAGATCGCCAAGGTAGAGAGCGGCGCTACGTACCAAGCCGCCAGCACGAACGCGAACAAGGACAGGTATGGCAGCGAGAAGACAGGGAACCAGGCCCAGCCGAGCCGGGGTCGGAGCACGTCGCGAGCGATCTCACCATCCAGCGCACCATGCGGCACGCCAAGGACGATGATCGCTGCGAGTTCGCAGATCCAGCCGAGTTCTCGTGGCAGGAACGCGGTAAGCACCAGCGCCGGCCCCGCAAGCAGGACCGGCCAGTGCCACGGCCGATGCCGGGCTATCAAATCAGGCAGGGCGGTCGCCGATGCGGCTGCCCCGCTCATTGCCTCAAGCTGTCGCGTGGAGCGAGACCGGCTTGCCCAGTTCGGCAAGGTCGCGATCGGTTGCCTTGCTGTCGGACGACACCGCCATCAGGCCGTAGGCAACCTTGGCCAGAACATCGAGGATCGCGATCACCAGCACGCTGAAAGCGTCACTGACGATGTTGAGTCCGTCCGGTGCGACGGCGAGGATGACCGGATAGATAAACCACAGCACCGACAGGATCGTCGCATTACGGCGGTAGGTCGAACGGATGTCATCCCGCTCGAGGGCGTTCGCCTCCATCTGCGATCCCCAGATGACATAGTAGACACCAAGGAACGCGGCGCAGGAGATGATGAACCAAGTCCACTTCATCCAGCCCACTTCCGAGGCGCTGAACGCAAAGGCGGTCGCGATCATGATCACGTCAGCCACAATCGCACCAGCGATCGGACCCGGACGCTTTTTCCCGGAATGCATTGCCGTCATCGCCAGGGAAAGCAGCAACAGGGGTGTGGTAAACGTCCAATCGATGTAGCGGGCAAAGTAGAAAGTGCGTACCGAGTGCTCTCCGGTTGCCACTGCGGTATCTGTCGGCAGAGCTACAAGACCTTGACCAGATGCCATCGCGAAGTAGAGACATGCGGCGATGATCGGCACGATGCCGTGCAGCACCGTATGGAAGCCTTCCGAGGGGGTGCGGCGCTTACCAGTCAAGAAAATTGTCATACCACCGGCAAGCAGTATAATCGAGGTAATCCAGAGAATAGTATTTGAGTTCATCAAGAAAAATCCATTTATAGGTGTTTCAGGCAAGATCTTAATCTTGCCTGCCTGTCCGCCTTTTGGTCGGCTGTCTCATTAGTCTGCCAGCGGGACCGCTTGCGCTGGCTTCGGCTTAGGACCAGTGCGGTGCACTCGTGGATCAATGACATCCAGCACTAGGGCATCGCTGCCGGCCTTGATACGCGGTCTCTTTCTGATGATGGAACAATCTTAGCTTCCTTGTTTGAGCTACATTTATAGTCCTGGCTCAAGATCTTGATACTTCAAACAACCATTTTTCACGTCAAGTTAAAATTGACGTTACTTTTCTAAGTTCCATCAAATTACAGTGAACTTATGCCTTAAACTAAGCAGCGCGCCGGTTCTGACGATAGTTGTTTGACAGAGTGGTACTACACCCGCCCCAGGCTCGGGGATGGTTCTTGCCCCGCTCCGCTTCGTCAGCTACCTGCGCGTCTCCACGGACGGCCAGGGACGCTCCGGCCTTGGCCTGGAGGCGCAGCGCCAGGCAGTGGCCGCCCACCTCGTCCACGCCGGCGGCGAGTTGGTGGCGGAGTTTCAGGAGGTGGAGAGCGGCAAGCGCGCCGACCGGCCCCAGCTCGCCGCAGCCCTCGCCGCCTGCCGCACCCGCCGCGCCGTGCTGCTGATCGCCAAAGCTCGACCGGCTGGCCCGCAACGCGCGCTTCCTGCTTTCCGTGGTGGAGGGCAGCGGCGAGGCCGGCGTGGTGTTCTGCGACCTGCCCACGGTGCCGGCCGGGCCGGTCGGCAAGTTCCTGATCACGCAGATGGCGGCGGTTGCCGAGCTGGAGGCCGGGCTGATCAGCCAGCGCACGCGGGTCGCCCTGGCGGTGGCCAAGGCGCGCGGAGTGAGGCTGGGCAACCCCCGCCTGGTGCCGGCCACGCCAGCTATGGCCGCAATGGCGCGAGAAGCGCGCAGCCGCCAAGTGACGGAGCGGACGGGCGACGTGCTCGCCGTGCTGCGCCAAGTGCAGGACGAGGAGGCAGGCAGCCTGCGCACCATCGCTGCTGGGCTCCAGGCGCGCGGCGTCCTCACCCCGGCCGGCAAGGCACACTGGTCGGCAAGCCAGGTCAGGCGAGTGCTGGTTCGCGCTGAGGCAACGAGCACTTCCGGCGCCACCGGACCTTAAACGTCCGTTCGTCAGGGTTTGTACACGCTTGCATGTCTACAGGAAGTCATGTCTGTTCGCACTCCTGAACACAGGAAGACACACAGTGCAGACCATTGCGGTCCTTTCTCAGAAAGGCGGAGCGGGCAAGACGACGCTTGCCATCCACCTTGCGGATGAGGCTACGGCACAAGGCAAGCGGGCTCTGCTGATGGATCTGGACCCGCAGGGCTCGGCCGTCTTGTGGGGACGAGCTCGGGGTGACCGTGCACCGGACATCAGCCCTGTGCACGAGGCGGCGTTTCCGTCTGAAGTGCGGCGTGCCGAGGCTGAAGGATACGACTTTCTGTTCATCGACACGTCGCCGCATTCCGATCGCGGAGCCTTGCTGGCAGCCCGCGCAGCCAAGCTGGTGTTAGTGCCTTGTCGTCCGGCCATGTTCGATCTGGGGGCAATCGAGGCAACGCTGGATCTATGCAGGCTTGCACGAAGCCCTGCGGTCGTCGTGGTCAACGCCGCACCTATCCGCAGCAAGGTTGTGGGCGAGGCTACCGAGGCCATCACCCAGGCCGGGGGGGAAGTATGCCCGGTGATCATCCGCCAACGGGTCGCTTTTCAGCACGGCTTGAGTGACGGCCGCACAGCTCGTGAGTTTGAGCCGGGCGGATCAGCGGCAAGCGAAATAGAATGTTTGCTTGAATACCTGAATACACGACTACAGGAAGACATGGAGACACGATGATGGCAGTTCGCGCCCCTCTCGCAGTGCCCAAGCGTACTGGTGCAGAATCAGCGGCCGAGGTGGGCCACAGCCTGACCGGCTCCAAACCAACGCAGAGCCGCACGCCAGCTCGCCAGGGAAAGCGTGCGGCGATGGTCTGGCTTGAGCCTGAGCTGGTCCGTCAGCTCAACCAGATCGCCCTTGATGAAGACCAGACGGTGCAGGCTCTCATGGAAGAGGCTGTAGGGATGCTGTTCACGTCACGAGGGAAGCCAAGGCTTGCCGGTTGAGCGGTGTGGAGGGGGTATACTGCCGACCGTCCACCAATTTTCAGACACATCAGGCGGTTGTGAAGATTTGTTGAGTTTTGCTCGCGCATCGGTCACGCTTGCGCATTGCACCTCATCCGTGGGACGCTTAACCGTTTCGTCTGGAGAACTAAAGGCCCAGAAGTAGCAAGACCCGCCGGGTTAGAGGCGGGCCACACTACCGGCAGAGCCGGAGAGCATCAGTCTGTGAGAAGTTGATGTTCTTCCCTCTCCGGCGTTTTTGCAAGCGAAACCTTGCGACGCCCGAGCTTTGCCTGGTGTCCGGCTCTGACCCGGCGGTTGCCCAGCAACCGACAGGAAAGCCATGCGCAGAACAAACCCAGGCAGGCGCCGGGACAAGGTATTCGGAGAAGGCCGAGCGATTCCGCTCGACCGCAACGCCAAGGCTCGTATCTGGGCCTACGCCCAGGCCTACACGGTACTGCACCGCCAGCCGGGACAGCACCGGGGGCCGCTAACGCGGGCGTCCCTCGACGTGCTGTGGGCGCTGCTGTGGGGGTTCCACAACACCCACACCGGCCGCTGCTTCCCGAGCTACGAGGCGATTGCCGAGAAGGCCAGGGTGCACCGCTCGACGGCGGCGCGGGCGATCGCGGCGCTGGAGAAGGGTGGTGTGCTGACCTGGGAAAACCGCTTGGTGCGGCAACGCGTGGTCAGGCCCGGGCTCGACCGTCCCGTGGTGATGCTGGTGCCGCGCAGGACCTCGAACGCCTACAGCTTTCAGGACCCGCAGCCGGAAATCCGGGCAAGTTTACCTAAGTCGCAAAACTCGACCGGAACCATCTTCAAGAGTTTTTCCTCTTTTACAGAGTCCAGGAAAATGGCGCCGCTAGACCCCTCAAGCCCCCTCGACGCGGCGCTGATCCGATTGGGAAAGGCCGTAGGGGCCATTCCAAGCGGAGCAAGAGAAGCAAGACGCTAACGGGAGGGAAGCTAGCCGGGGCAGCCATTTTCCGCTCGTGCCCCCAACGACGTATTATGCACATGCATTATAACTGCAAAGCACATACACAGGTGCTTTGGAGGGTTAGTCATGCCTCGGACAAGCGCGCGTCCCAAGGTGGAGAGTTTTAATTTCCGGGTGGACCCAGAGCTGAAAGCTGCCTTCGCAGCGGCCACGGCTGAAGAGGACAAGCCGGCAGGACAGGTGCTGCGCGACTTTATGCGCGGATACGTAGCGCGACGGCAGAACCACGCCCTGAGTGCCGAGGCACGGCGGCAGTCTCGCGTCGTAGCGAGCCATGCCGCCGATCCGGGCAGTGACGAGGCCCGGGTGATGCTCTGGATCGAGGATGTATCTGATACCGAGGGCTGGACTGCGTGAGGCGTGGCGACCTGGTGACCGTCGTCACGTCCGGCGATTACAGTAAACCCCGACCCGCCCTTGTGGTGCAGGCGGACAACTACGCCGCGCATCCTTCGCTGACCGTGTTGCCTCTCACCAGCGAGATAAATGACCTGCCGTTGATTAGGGTCTCGGTGGAGCCGACCAAGGGCAACGGGCTCCGGTTACGCTCACAGGTGATGGTGGACAAAGCCACTACGATCCCACGTGCAAAAGTCGGCAGCACGATCGGCTATCTCGACCAAGCGACGCTGGCAACCATGAGCAAAGCCTTGATGGCGTTCCTGGGTCTTAGCCAGCTGTAGATCCTGCCTTTGCGTCCGCCTCGAACGCGCGCATTCCTTTCCGCTTCCACCGAGCCTTGAGGGATTCGGCCTCTTTCCCCTCTGGCCCGCCTTGCTGGAGTTGTTCGATGATCTCGATCATGGCGCCGAGCAGTGTAGCGCGATCGTCCTCCAGCAGCTCGACCAGTCCGGCCTTGTGCATGATTGAAGTCAAACAAAAAGTTGCCGGAGTGCGCGAGAGTGTCGTGGTAAGCATGGCATCAATTGTTTTCTTACGAGCTGTAGCACAGAGTTTTCCGCAACTGTAGTACTAGATAACTTGATAGCGCTTTAGCCTAATTTATGTATTATGTCACAAGTTACAAATATTAATATATGTTATTAAAGTTGTCGTGATATATTTTAGAACTTTCACATCGACGCTCAAAGTTCTCTGGTAGTCTAATAGGATGTAAGTAGTCTTCTTCAACACCAGCAATTCTCTGCAAGCGGTTGAGATCGAGTAAACACATCTTTCTTTGCTCCATTCCTATCAATTTTTGCTCGTAGAATATGCGCATGACACGGTTGACGTGAACCTGGGTCAAGCCAAGAGCGTCGCCCAGCTCCTCCTGCGTGAGAGGCAGCCGAAATGCCTGGTCATCTGTTAATCCTACCGCTTTGTGCCGCCAAAACAGTTCGCAGACTAGATGAGCGATGCGACCTCTGGCATCGCGTCGTCCAAGAGAGATAACGCGCTCTTGCAGCACTGCCTCTTCCTGGATGGCAACCCAGGACAGGGCCGTGGAAACACCGGGATGATGCGCCAGGCAATGAGCCATGCTTTTGTGCGAAATGGGTGCGACCCGTATCGGGGTGACGGCAGCAATGGAGTGATCCCGTTTCCGGGACAGGAAGATGTGCATGCTGCATAGGTCGCCGGGGATCAGGAAGTTTATAATCTGGCGGCCACCATTAGGCAGTGTGTGATAACGCATCGCCATTCCCTCCGTGAGGAGGAAGATGGTCGAGGCAACGTCGCCCTCGACGACCAGGTCTTTGCCCTTCGCCACGAACTCCGCGCCAGCAGCTAGTGTATCAAGGGCTGCTTGGTCAGCTTCCGATAGCGGTGCAAATTTCGACAACTTCAACGCGAAATAGTTTTGTTTCATGCTACCATGAGAAGAAGATGTTGGTAGATCGGTCTTTGTCATAAAATTATCTCTCTCAGACTACCCGTATAACTAGCAGGAGAATCGTTTTTGGTAAGAGGGCACCACAAAATTTCAATAAAATACAACCATGACAACCCTCCGGTTATTAAATCTATTGAGCAACGAATAAACAAGATCCTCGGCCGTCACAACCATTTGGAAGCAGAGGAGATGAGTTAGCAGCAGACACGCTTTCTGAAATCACCTGGAGCTGCCTAATTAATGCTAATTTTGTTTTATCATTTCTAAGTTTTTTAGAAGTATTTTGTATTATTGCTATAATTTCTTCAACAACTTTCACGACATCATCTTTTCGAACAACTCCATTCTCGATCAGAAGAAGGGTTAGACCTTCCCAGAGCATGAAAGAAGCTTGGCCATGAGGATCAGGAGGAGGTTTCATGGTTGGCTAAGCTCGTAGCATATGAAGAGCATTACTTAAACCTCTCCAGAGGGTCATGGCATTACCAGGAACCATGGACCCTTTTTGTTCTAGGGTGCCATGGTATGCGTTGCACGGTAACGCATGGAACGGTCTCATACGCTCGGCTTCATTGAGTGACGTACGCCGACCGAGGGTCGGCAAACTCCTCATGTGTCAGCCAACTTGGCCGTTGGTATCAGGCATGGTCATCCTTGATCATGCTGCAGGCCTTTGTGTCCGACATGTCCAGCGTGAAAGACTTGCTCATCACCGTTTTGCGGCCCCTCGGTGCATCTCCCAGGATCATGCATCTGGCCTGTCTCGTGCGTATCGCCAGCCAAATCGACCTGTCAGGTTGTCTAGCACAGCCAGACGCTACCAAGCAAAACTGAGCTGTCAAAAAAATAATATTCTTCTATATATTCCGCAAAATATATTAATTGATATTCTACAAGTTCTAAAAACAAATTATGGAAAGATGAGGTAGATCTGTACTACGTTGTCAGACGACAGTTTGACGAACTGAAACGGACGTTTCGGATCATGATACCCGGCGTGCTCCTCCTATCAGCTGACCGGGATAGAGGACGGTGCTTCCTTTCAAGTCGGGATCAGACTTCCTCATCGACGCGGTTCTGCTCGATGGCCTGGAGAGGGGTCAGACCGGCATCGAAGTACTTCCGCCACAGCTCTGCATCGACATCAAAGGTCACGGTGCCTTCGATCTCAGCAATCCAGGCCTGAAATTTCATGTGCCCGCTCCCGCCTTGTTACCGCATGCCTACCGAAGTTGCCCTGTAGCCATGCTCAAGCAAGCGGCTGCGGCGCCTAGGCCGGGAACGGCACCATGCGGCACAGCGCCTCGTCCCACAGCGCGAAGCTGGGCGCCTTGAATGCCTTGCGCAGCGTCAGCACCGTGACCCCCGCGGTCACCGAGGGGCACTCGTCATGGCAGGCCTGCAGCCGGTAGTTCGGGATGCCCGGCCGCAGGTGGTGCACGTGGTGCAGCCCGATGTTGCCGCTGAACCACTGCAGCACCCGCGGCAGCTTCAGGTACGACGCGCCATGCAGCGCGGCCTGCTCGAACGTCCAGTCCTCGGCAGCCGCCCACTGCGAGTCCTCGAATCGGTGCTGCACCGAGAACAGCCAGATGCCCACGATCGCGGCGAGCACCAGCGCCGGCAGGTGCACCAGCACCACGCCGGCGACGCCAAACGCCGCCACCAGCCCCGCCAGCACCGCCAACAGCGACAGGTTCAGCAGCAGCACGCTGAGACGCTCGCGCCGGCACGCCGCCGGCGTGTCGAACGGCAGCCGGTAGAGCAGCAGGAACACCACCGGCGGCAGCAGCAGATGCACCAGGGCCGGATGGTGCGTCGCCCGGTACAGCCGCTGCCGCATCGGCCCGAGCGCGCGATACTCCACCAGCGTCAGGCAGTCCGAGAAGAAATCCGCCGGCACCCCGCGTCCGTCGAGGTTGTTCCAGCTTCCGTGGTGGCGCGCATGCAGCCGGCGCCAATAGGCGAACGGCGTCAGCGTCACCAGGCTGCACCCGGCGCCGACGAGGCTGTTCAGGCGCCGCGAGCGGAACAGCGAGTTGTGGCCGCAATCGTGCTGCAGCATGAAGATGCGCACGATCAGCCCGCTCGCCGGTACCGCCAGCGCCAGCGTCAGCCACGCCGAGACCCGCAGCGAGGCATACCCCACCGCCACAAGCCCGAGATACAGGCCGAAGGTGGTCACGGTCTGCCAGGCCGCCGCGCGCAGCTCCGGCGCCTGGTAGGCCCGCAGCCCGGCAAGCGCCGTCTTCCCGGCGGGGATGGGTGCCGGCGTTGTTCGTGCGACCAATTCGGCTCCATTCCTCCGGACCGCCCCGCCCCGCGACCGCGGCCGGACGCCCAAAAACTAGGTGGAAACCCGGTCCGCACCAAGCGCCATCTGCCCCTCGGTCCGACCGCCCGCGTTGCCCGCGCCTGCCCGGATCTGCTCAGCGACGGTCTCGCGCTTGTTGCACAGGTACTCGACCAGCGGCCGCGCCAGCAGGTCCCCGTTGCGCCGGCACAGCATGTCGAGAATTGATTTTGGTTAGTAGAACCATCCCACCTGATGCACGTGCTAGGCGGGCCTACTACTTCCAGCAGACAGAACGAAGACCTCGTCACATCTTCGGCCGCTGTCCCTGGCGCGGGTTGAGGCTCTGCCGCTGGCTCTCCCTGGCCCGTTCCTGTGCTTTCTGTGTCCGCCGCCCCTCCTGCGACATCGCCAGCACACGCCCAATCGCCGTCATCTCGGCCACGCCTTCCCGTTGCCCTACCCCCTGCGGGTCGCGGGCCGCCCGCAGTAGCTCGCGCACGCCGTCCTCCCCCAGCCGCTGCCCGGCCGCCTCCATCACCGCCTGCAGTTCCGCCGCCACTTCGGGCTGCGCCACCACCTCACGCGCCCACGCCTCCGCCACCTCCGGGCTTGTCCGTACCGTCAGGCTATTCCACACCGAGCCGGCCTTCAGCCCGCGCTCCACCTGCTCCCCAGCCTGCTCCACCGCCCGCAGCGCCGCCCACGCTGCCGGCGACAGCCCCGGTACCGCCACTTGGTCGCGCGCCCGCTGCGCCTCTACCCCCGCCACGTAGGCCCGACGCGCCGCCTCCTCCGTCTCGCGCACCCGCTTCAGCGCACCTGGCAGAGCGTCCCCGCTGCGCTGCGCCACCACCCGCTCCGCCTTCGCCACCCCGGACGCTAGCCACCCCGTCTTGCCCCTCAGCTCGCCCAGCAGCTCCGGACCCCCATGCCCAAGCGCCCGCTCCAGACCTAGCGGCCCGCCCTCCGCATACCGACGCCCCTCCAGTTCCGCCCACGCCGCATTCGGGTCCCGGTAGGTCTGCCGCATCCACAGGGACAGGTCGCTCCGGCTCTTCTGAACCTGCTCGCTCAGCGCCACCACAGCCTCCACCTCCCCCGGCGTCGTGCCCCGTCCAAAGCTATCCCGGCCCCATACGTCCCGATGTGCTGCCAGCAGCGGCTCGGGTACTGGAGCCGGAGCAAAAATGGGTGCCGGGGCAGGCGGCACCGGCACCTGCGCCTTCGGCCGCGGCGCCGCACGCTTGCGCTTCGGCCGCTCAGCCTGGACCGGGGTGAGTGTCGGAGCTGGTGCTGCCACGGACCGCAGCCCGCGCAACTCCGCGAACTCCGCCCGGTAGTCCAGCGTGGTGTCCTTGGCCCGCTCCCGGCTCAGCCCACGCTCCAGACCCGCTCTGTCCCCGTGCTCTTCCTTGCTCCAGTGCAGAGACACCCCGTCCCGGTGCCGGCTCAGCGCCACATACGCCCCGTGCCGGTCCAGCATCCCGGACGCCAGCACGTGCGCCCGGTCCACCGTCATCCCCTGCGCCTTGTGAACCGTCGCCGCATACCCGTGGTCAACGTGCCCGTAGTCGCGCAGGTAGAACGTCACGTCCTTCCCCTCCTGCCCGCCTCCTGGCCCGCCTGATCCGTCCACCAGCACAGTCAGTCTCTCGCCCCCGGCCTCCACCGCCAGCACCGTTCCCAGCGTGCCGTTCTTCACCGCCACCCCGCCACGGCCATCAGCCTGTGCCCCAAGCCCGCGCTCGTTCCTCAGGAACATCAGCCGGTCCCCCACGGCCAGGGCACGCTCTCCCCGCTCCGTCTCCACCACCTGGTCGGCCCCGAGCTCCCCGGCCGCCCGCAGCCGCTCCCGCGCCAGACGGTTCAGCGCCTCCACGTCCACCCGCGTCGAGGCCAGCATCACTTGGCTCCCCTCAGGACGCCGCAGCCGCTCCTCGTCCCACCCCAGCACCAGCGCGCCCCGCGCTTCGTCCTGCGTCGCGTGCCCCACCACCATCCCGGCCCGCTCGTAGCGCCCTAGCGCCGCCCCGGTCCGCGCCGTCGCCAGCTCCCGCGTTGCCTCTCGCTGCCAAGCCTCGCGCTGCCGGCGAACCTCGGACACCTCGGCCGCCCCGTGCCGCTGCGCCAGCGCCCGGAACGCCGCGCCCGCCTCGATCGCCTGCAGCTGCTCCGGGTCGCCCACCAGAACCACCTTGGCGCCCGCCTCCTTCGCCGCAGATAGCACCCGCTCGAGCTGGCGTGACCCCACCATCCCCGCCTCGTCCACCACCAGCACGTCGCGCCGGCCCAGCCGGTCACGGCCCTGCCCCCAGCCGAACTCCAGACCCGCCAGAGTCGCCGAGGAGATCCCCGACCCCATCGCCAGACCCTCCGCCGCCACCCCGGACAGCGCCGCTCCGCGCACCCGGTAGCCCGCAGACTCCCAAGCCTCGCGCGCCACCCCCAGCAGCGACGACTTGCCCGTCCCCGCATACCCAACCACCAACGCAAGCCCGCCCGTGCCCATCACGTGGTGCACCGCGTCCCGCTGCTCCCGGCCCAGCTCCAGGCCACGCGCTTTCGCCGCGTCCAAGGCGGTGAACGTGATCGGCGAGAACACCCCATGCTCGCGGTTCTCTGCCAGCGTCTCGGCCGCCTGCTCCAGCCGCCGTTCCACCGCCAGCATCTCACGCGTGCTGAACCGGTCCTGCCCGCGCCCGTCCACGCCGACACGCACCAGCTCAGGCGACGCCTCCACCTTCACCATCGCTGCCGCGAACTGCTCGGCATCCGCCGTGTGCCGGTCCACGAATCGCGCCAGGTCACGCCTGCTGAACGTCGAGTGCTGCCGCGTGATCGCGTCCAGAACCACGCTCGGATCGGCCAGGATCGCCTCGCCGTTGCGCCGCGCAATCGCCAGGTGCTCCGCTGCCCGCTCCGCATCCTCGCCACGCGCCACACGACGCGCCCCCGCAGGGCCGATCTTGTGCTGCGGGGTCAACGCGATCCCCTGCTCCGCATACGTGCGGTGGTCGATCCGCACGTCGTGCCCGTGCTCCGCAAGCCGCTCGTTCGCAAGCTCAGCCCAGCGCTGCCGCACACCTTCGTACAGCCCCGTCGCGTTCCACTCCCGAACCTTCGGCCCAAACCCCGCAGGCGTCACCCGGCGCATCGTCAGCATGACGTGCGCGTGCGGCTTCAATCCCCCGTCCTCGCCCACGTCCCAGTGCACGTTCAGGTCCGCCACCATCCCGCGCTCCACGAACTGCTCGCGCACGAAGTCCTGCGCCAGTCGGATCGCTTCCGCGCGGGGGAGCTCCCGCGGAATGGCGAACTCTATCTCGCGGGCAAGCTGCGCGTCCTTCCGGCGCTCCGTCGCCTCCACCTCGTTCCACAACGTCGAACGCGCCGCGTGTAGGCTGGCCTTCGTCGTGCCCTGCGCCCAGCGGTCTAGCGCACCCTCCGGCAGCATGATCTCGGAGTGCACCACACCCTGCTTCGCTGTGTAGTCGTGCGTGCGGTTCTGCGATGCGTCGTGCAGCTCCGACGCCGCACGGTAGGCAGCCGCCGCGACCACGCTGCGCCCCGTCGAGCGGCCGATCACCTGGATGTGGGCGTGGTAGATCGCCATTCGCGGCGGGGGCTCCGGCGGTGCAGCCGCGAGCCTAGCCGCCAGGCGGGCGCGCTGTCACGCCGCTCAGCGCACGTTGCACTTGCAACGTATCAGCGCGCACTCAAACGCTCTTCTTCGCTGCACTTCGATCGCGTGAGTGACGCTCTTTGCCGGTGCCAGGGTCTGTTGCCGGGCACGATCGGCCGCGGCTAGGCTGCACCCACCAGCATAGGGAGCCGGCGATGGCGCGCAAGCCGAGGGACTACGATGCCGAACTCCAGGCCCTCATGGACAAGGCAAGGAAGGTCAGGACGCAGAAGACCACCCAGCTCGGCGAGCTGGTGCAGATCGTCGGCGCCGATGCCCTGCCTATGGAGGCTCTCGCCGGGGCACTCATGGCCGTTGTTAAACAGAGCAAGGACCAGCCCAGCCACATCGCGAGGTGGACCGAA
>JAABUP010007433.1_pt1 | contig 14712 bp, 18 predicted proteins | sample 5559201 | NCBI WGS metagenome assembly JAABUP01 (sample SAMN10711887, study PRJNA513373) | rock metagenome | isolation source: Antarctica rocks | place: Antarctica | reverse complement strand
ATAAGTCATATGCAGTATCACACCCAGATCGTAGTTGCTACCGGCGTCCAGGTAGCCATTGCAAATAAAATCCTCCAGGTGCTCCACTCGACATGCCTCTATCTCTGCAAGCTTTTCCGACGAGGACCTCAAAGCTGTGCTCAAAGGAATATATTCGCCGTTCGTTCCATGGTTTCGGAGCTGTCACAAACTTCCCGAAACGTCAAATTCATTTCAGAATTTTGACGACAGCAGCAGGTATTGTGATCTTGGACCAGCTATAGCCATCAGTTCATTCAAGGTTGCAGGAACATGCGATGAACTGCCCAAAGGTGCGAAATTATCTTTACGCCAGAAATGGTCACTCACTTAGCAGCACAGCTGTTGCGAAAAGTAAGCCTTGGCTTTGAATATCTACAAAGCATGTTTGTGCATGCGCAATCTCTCGTCCTTGTTGCTCACTGACTCGCAGTGTGGTTGGAGTCTGAAAGGCACGTACATCGGGACTGAACTGGGCACAAATGATCCAGTGTACTTACACGTGACACTGCCAGGCAACTGTGGTGAATATTGACTGCACTGTAGCAGAGCTGAGGTAAAAGGTGCATTGCTAGCGTGTCAGGAGGCTAATTTCCTGCACTGTTACATGCACCAAATGGAACGGTTTGCCCTGTTCAAGGTGTCTAGGTCAACAGGCGCTGTGCTATCACAATGCATGATCAAGGTATTGTACAGGTCAGTAGTCATGTGCTACATCCAACAGCAATACCCAGTGCTTAACATACCCAATGCTCAACATTTAGTACAAAAGGATTCTGCTCTACAGTAGTGTACCCATGGCTGTACATCACAGCTTGGCGGGTGTCAATGTAAGCTCCAAAAGTCAGGATGACTCCAGCCATTGCTGCTATCTTTTGCAGTGAAATTGCCCAGATCTGTCTTTATTTTTGTCTGCAGTGCACGAGCAGATCTTAGTCCGGCTTCGGGAGGGTAAGCTGGTGTCTCCACTCCAGAAATTATGCAATTCGTTTTGCAAAGGCTCGGCAATGTGAGGCAGTGTCTTGTGCAATTTCGTCAACTAAAGATAAACCTTCGTGTACAAAATGAATGTGGTGCAAGCAGCCAGGCACAGCCACATGGAGCCTGGCATAAAAGGGTATGGCCGTTGTTGTTATGGAAATTGCCCATATATGCATCCCAGATGCTACAACTATTCCCATTCAAAGGTGGAACTTGAGTGATCAACACAAACTCAACTTGACTGGGAAATGTTTGATTAGGAGCAACAGACAGTGGCTGAACAGCCATTTATGGGCCATTCATTCCATAGCTTTGAAGCCTATCAACAAAACGCTCACTTTGGCCTCTCAACCAACAGCCTATACCATCTCTTCAACACTTGCCGACTGCATCACAACACAGCATGGCAAACCAGGGTAAATGCAATTGTACACTACACTACAGAGCCTTGCAAGGATTGTCAATATTGTAGTCATAGCACGCTAGCACTTCGTTTTAAATGTGTATGACCTACATATATACATCCTGAGAGATGCAAGCACACAACAGTTGCCTACAGCAGACAATAGGGTACCTGAGCAATGTTACATTCAGATTACAAAGCCAGATCGTATTGTGATCATCACTGAAGGCTATAGCGAACTGGTGCCTCCAAACCCTTTTGATTTGAGCTTCGTGATGTATGTCTGAATCTGGTCCATGTGGGGATGAATAGTCACAGACTTCTGAAACCAGTGTATTGCCTCATCCCATCTCTCTAGGCCAGCATAGCACAACCCCATGCCAGACATGGCCAGAAAGTGATCTGGCTGCAGCTTCAGAGTCCTGTGACAGTCGTCGATGCTGTGCTCAAAGTCTCTGGCCAGATAGAAAGCTGTTGCCCGCTTGTTGAAGGCCTGCATAGCAACATTGCAGAACATTGACTTCTCTGGAAAATGCGTGTCACACCAATCAAATTGTAGGAAGCATGACAGGCTGCGTCCAGCGTATCGCATGCATAAGTAGCCACCATGGGTGGCCTTGCAGAATGTACAAACATGCAGGTCACTGCAGAAGTGCGCTGCATGCTTGGCAACTTGAGTCCGTGAGCGTCAGGATATTGATGTAAGACTGGCCTGAGTTTTACCTCATAGTACATGGGCTCCAGCTCTATGACTCGATCCAGAATGGGCACAGCAGCCTCTTTAGTGGAGATCATGCTGCAAGCCTGGTTCATGAGAGCAGTGATCTCAGGATTGGGATGCCACATGAAGATGGCATAGATGGCATCAAAAGCAACTGAGCTCAGGCGACCATGTTTCAGGCAAGCAAGCAGGTACGGCAGGGCAAACTTGTCGCCAGTGCCTCCTGCACGAAAAGCAAAAAGGTCACACAGCAAATCAGTGTGTGTGCTTGATGCAGAACGTGGAGACAGGCTGTTGTGCCTGGTGCGCTGCATTCAGTCTGTACCTAGCTTTCTAACAGCCAGATATTGCTGCGCAACATCGCCTGTCTCTAAGCCTTTCTGTAACTCTTGCAGCTGGTGAAATGTATATTGACTGACGGGTGGCAAATCTTGAGACAAATGCTGTTTCTCACTGCTGAGCTGAGCTGCAAGAGGGTAGTCTTCCTCTGATATCGCTACTGCGAGCTTCCTGCAGGCAGTCTTAATCAGCAGGCCAACAGCTTGGTGCGCGGGTGACCAGGTATGAAATGATGTTTGTTCGAGCACGTAAGTCAACCAGAGTCTTATGAACCTTGTGATCAGCTCTAAACGATTCCATGCTTCCTGTGTCTGAAAATCCTCATGCCCGCTCGAGCAGCAAGATGCAGCACGCTGCTTGCGTTGACTTTTCGACTGCGATCTGGGGGTGAGCCTCGGCACAATAGGGCACCTGCTGCAGCTGTAGCTGGTTGAGGGTGCCTCACGGCATATTTGATTTGTAGGAAGCCTCATGTTTGAAGCGTCTATTTCAAAGCTTAATCATGCCATGACTGCTTGCAGCGGTGATGTTTGCAGCAGCGTCGTCGGAAGCTCAACCATGGCCTGAATGACCATCTGGCAAGTCGTAACGCCAGCACAGGGGCTAGAAGATCGTTTTGAGGGGCATTGAAAGGGAGGGGATTCGCTCACAGGCTTTGCTCACGAAGCTGCTTTGCGCACACACTCCCTCTCTCGCCAGCATCTTCGGGTCGTTGCCGCTGCTTCGTTCAAGGTGAGATGGCTCTCCAGTCTCTGACTCTGTCGAACCTTGCTGTGTCCTTTGGAGCAAAAGTGCAAGACGCGTATGTTTGCTTGAGCCTGGGCTCTCAGACTCTTGAGACAAGTGTGCAATCCACACAGGCTTCGAGGCTCAACTGGACTGAGGACTACGAGCTTTGCATCGACAGCAGCAACCCCGGTAACAAGGAGCTGCGCATTGAGGTCTGTTCTAAGCACCCGGCCCGGCGTTTGGACCCTTGTCTAGCCAAGTGTGTAGTGCCAATCCAGCTCGGCCGCACAACCAGTGGTGCAGTCCGCCAAGAGGTATGTTCAGCTTTTGTTGCTGCTATAGTACATGAGGATGTGTACATTATACGTCGACCTGCTCTAGTTGTAGCCGCTGACGACCTGCGGCATGCCAGGTTACTGCTCAGCTCAGCAAAGCTTCCGGGCAGTACAACAACGGAGTAATCAGCTTCCTGTTGCACGGCGAGGACGGCAACAACCTAGCTGCCACCAGAGTCGTCACAGACTCTGTTCATCACCACAACGTGAGCCCACTCGCCGAAATCTCCTTCCTAGACCATCCAACTTTGTCTCTGGTTTCGCAGTGCCCGGGCGCCTTGCAACGGGCTTTGAGCTGTCCCTTCGTTATGTCGCCACTAGCCGAGCTTTCACATTGTCTATTGTCCCAACAAGCTTTTGACCTAATCCTGGCATCTTGGTTTTGCAGGTTGGGGCTGTCCCAGGATACACAACAGGACACGTAGAGCAACCAGGAGCCATGAACAACACCTACAACAACTACAGTGGCACTGGCACCAAGACTGTCTACGGCCCTGCCAACATGTCCAACATGCCTATGAAGATGGCTAACCAGACCAACTATCTGTCCAAGTCCGGTGCTCAGGGCTACGGTGCCACCTCTTTGGTAAGAACCCAATCCTGTGCCATGGTGAAGCTATTGCCATGTTACACACTGTGCATCCAACAGGTGCTGCTGCTTTAATTCTTCACCTCCAGCCACAACTGCATGAGAGCAACACCTCAAGATGTCTGAGCATTTCATCTTTGCGTGAAAAGCAATTTATAGAATTCAACTACCATGCAGGGCGGCACTCAGTGTGTGGGAGAGGCTGTCTGCACCCGTGAGACCTTCGAGACTGTTGAGCAGAGGCCCCAGGTCCGGGAGATTGTGCGTCACGTGCGTGAGCACCGCCCCTTTGAGAAGGAGTTTGTGAACGAGGTGAGACCCTTCTAGCACACTGTTAGGCTGCCTTTTAGCTGTGCAGTAGTTTTTCTATGTCTTAGTCCCTGTGCAATTTGCCCTTCTTGTGATACTACTGTGCTGCGTCACAAAGCACCGTGTAATCATCACACAAACAACTCTGCAGTACTTGTTACCACAGTGTGCATCTCTTCACTTTTACAGCAGTCCTGCCAAACCATGCTCTGCTCTGCCTGTATCCACAACGTTTTTGCATCTCTGATGCATGCTTGCTGACATGTCCGTGTGTATGTGTGGTGCAGGTGAGGTATGTGGGTGAGCGCGAGGTGCCTGAGCGCATGTCTACTGAGCACCTACGCACCGAGGAGAGAGTGGTTGAGGAGACAGTGACCAGCCCCTGCTCTCCCATGGAGTGTGCCGGTGGATGTGTGCCTCTCAACCGTGGTGTGTCTGGCAATGGGGTAAGCCTTTCCTGCCATCATTCCCTCTGCCTACCTGCTGTGTGGCACTGACTGCTGCTTGACTGTGAGTGATTGGCAGTGACTTGTGCTGCCTCTTGAGTCGCTGCAAGACAGGCTTCTCTTTGACACATTGGCTCCAATCCAGTGGTTGCTTGGCGTTCTGATGCTGGTCTGTGAGTCAAATGAGCTGTCACCCTGCATCTGTCTAAAAGTCTGCCTGTCTCAGCAGTTGCCCCTGTGCATGCATGGTGGAAAATGCAAGTGTCTGACTGATTGTGTGAGCCAATCGGTGATGAATGTAAAATGCAACTGTCTGACTGATTGTGTGATGCATTGTCTGATTGATTGTGGGTCTGATGCAGGTGGGTATGGCAGGGGCAAGCCGCAAGGCCAACTTTGCTGGCCCCACCATGAGGGGCGCCTACACTGGTCTGGGAGCCACCCGTACCGCTGCCAACCGCCCTGCTGGGGCTGAGCTGGGCAACTGGTCCACCACCTACACCAACAGCTATGAGGTTTGCCTATTCACTCACATTGTTGCCTTCTCTTGTTGTCCTTATTGCGTGATGCGCTTGTCTACTTTGTTTGATAGGGTTTGTGCTGCTGTCAAAGCAAGTATGCTTCTTGCTAGCCTGCTTAGAGTGTTTCTGCTTTGCAGCTGCAGCATCGCTTGTGTCATGTAGGACTTAAGTTTGCTGGTATCTTGTGTGAACAGTTGGCATGAATTTCACTGCTTCTGCATCTGGTGTAAACTGGCTTGATGTCAGTCAACACTTCTCTGGCAAACGCATATTGCATGCCAATCATGTTGTGGCAACAGACATTCATCTGCATTTCATTGATGATGAACCTGTCAGTCAGGTTGTCTGTCCCATCATCTCTAACATGTAACTGATGTGTTCATGTTTGCAGGACCCACATGTTGGTGCTCGTGGTGTGACTGGCAAGGTGGGTGTCAACCGTACCATGGGGGGTGGGTACCAGCAGCCCACCTATGCCCCGGGGGCCAGCTACGGCCACAAGATCTCCATGGGACGCCCTGGCACCGCCGCCGCTGTCATGAGGGGTGGCTCCCAGAACTTCAGCATCAAGGCGGCTGCCAACGGTGACTACATCAACAACTTTGGCAGTGGGGACATTGTGTGCAACCGGGAGTTCTTCACCATGACTGAGGACCGCCCCATTGTCAAGGAGGTCAGTTGTCTATCCCCATCTGTCCTTCTTGTCTGTCCCAGTACCTGGTCATGCGCTGTAACCCATCTCTCCTTTGTGTCTGTCCCAGTACATGCTCGTGCGCTTTTTGCTGGCTCAAAACAGAGCTTTGTGGCAGGGTTTGTGTTGAATTGCAATGAACTACTGCGTGGGTGGTAGGTGGTGCGTATAGTGTGTGCTGTATTGCTGATGACTTTCATCATTTTTGCACCCTGTATGTTCACAACTGCCCAAAACAAGCATACACAAGCCCAGAGTGTAAGCCACATGCCCAATAGGATCAAACTTGCACTAGACAACACCTCAAGCTGATTGTGATGTTGAATGTCATGTTCTTGTGACTGCAGATCAAGGACTATGTCAGGGAGAACCGTGTCTTTGAGAAGCAGTTTGTGAAGGAGACTCGGTTCACTGGCAATGAGACCATGAAGGGCATCAGTGACACTGTGGAGCTGAGCAACCGCGACAGCATCATTGAGGCCACCCCTGCTGCACCCCCCTGTGTTGGCTGCGGATGTGCAGACTGCTAGACCTTTCCCTTGTTGTGTTGAATGTCTCTCTGAATTGTAATTTTGGCTTTTCCCTCAAGAAAACATGTTTGACAGTATGAATTTGCAACTTTTGGGATTTGGATCTGATGCTGTCATATGAGAAGTGACAAGATGCTGTGATACTGCAAGCATAGAGATGACCATATAAGGTGTCATGTTGAGCTTCCAGTCACAGCTGAGTTTCATTTATTTTTTTTGTTCTTGTAACATCACTGAAAAACAACCACTACTGTGCGATGCATCAGCATGATGTGTGGAAGCGTCTACACGTGCTTCTTGGCACCCATTGCATACTTTGCCTACATCAAGCTTGGCCAGTCTACATGCTATCAAGTTCTGCCAATCACATCAAATACAAAATGCAGGCCTTTGCATAGATATGCAATCTGCTGCAACAATGCCAAGCAACCTTGAGCATCAGAAATTCAACATGGCTGACAAAGAAACAGCAGCACTGGAACATACAATTTCAGGCAAGCTGCACAAGCACAAAAGACTTTTCAGCAATGGACAATTGAATGGTGCACCAGATACGGCATCATGTGATGCTGATACACCACATGCCCACGGTGCTAAACAATCTGGCTGCTTGATGCAGTCAGTTGACACACAAAGCTTCATGCTGCACCTGGGCCAACGGGTATAATACTTGGCTTATCACTGAAATGACGCCAAAAGGTGCAGTCTTCTCTCTTCTTTTCATAGCTTTATGCTGCACCTAGTCCAGCTCCCAATGCAATCATCATCATGCCCCTCTGCAACTCGGCGCAGCCACTGCTCCTACATGTGGTCATATCCATCAACAGACAGTCATTGTAAAACCTCCACCAAATCTCAATCAACCTGCAAGTCTGCCGCCACCATTTTGGCAGCAATAGGGTGATAGCTTTGGCGGGTTTCTTTGAAATTCTGCACTGCCAATTCTTTGCCCATTTTGCTCCTGAACAGGGCTTTGTACAGTGGCCGCAGAAACTTCATGCGCCCTTGCTCCTTGAGGAAGTGCACCGTCAGAGGGAGCACTGCTTCGTCCTCTGCACAACAACAGCACACTCAAAGTTGGCACAATATCAATGATACAGTTGGCACAACATCAATGATACATTTGGCACAGCATCAATGATACAGTTGGCACAACATCAATGATACATTTGGCACAAAACCAATGATACAGTTGGCACAATGTCAATGATACAGTAAGAATGACACAGAAACAACGAGACAGTCGACAAGAGGCATGCCAGTTGTGTTGTGCAACCTAACACAGCCATGCTTGGATGCATACGGTGTCTAACATGACTCCTGATGATTGTAGGCATTTCACTAGGCTCTGCAAAGTAGTGCATGCTTGGGGACATGTTTCTGAATTCAACAATTCGAGACTAGCCCAGTCAGCCGTTCACATTGTGTATGATATTTTGGATTTGCTGCTTTCCCAGTGGTCTGCACAAGCTGCTTGGAATGCTTTAGACAGGCAGGCATGACACAAGTCTGCTGCTGCAGATGGACAGTCTCATGCCCTTGTGCTACTCCATGAAAAGGTCTGATGAAGAGCAGCTACTGCAGGACCTGAGAATGCAACTTCAACTGCCGCTGATGTCAGCTTGTGTAGAGAGATGGTGAAGACAAAGGTTCAACGCTACTGCAAGCATCAACATGAAGCACAGGCAAGAGCTGCTTGTTGGCAGCCCTGTTTGCTCAAATTGTTTGCTACATCTTGTCCAGTAGGCACTTCCATTTTCATTTCTGCACCGTTTGTTGACAGATGCAGCTTGTACTCAGTCAACACAGCTGTCACAGCTTTCTGTCGTTCACAATACCAACAGTGTGATCATGACCACACACACACACACACACACACACACACACACACACACACACACACACACACACACAGACAGAGACACAGACATGCACTCCCACACACCTGCATTGATTGCCAGCTTGTACCAGCTGCCTCTGATTTCAGCATTCTTGCTGCTGTCCAAGCCATACAGCTCAGCCATTCGCCGTGTGGTCTTCCTGTGCATGGGCTGCCTTGTTCTGTAGCTAGCCAGCTTATCAAGAAAGGCCACCACCATTTCTGAGGACCAGTCTTTGGTGTCATCTGGGGATGCACCTTGGGGACCATTTGAGCCCATAGCCATCAGATCTGAGGTGTGCCATTTCTTGGCCAGGGCTTCTGCTGCCTGCCCTAGGGCTGGATCATAGTCATTCTTGACAGGTGGCAATCCTGCAAGCATGGACTATATGTTACTGTCATGCCTCAACGTACAAAGCTTGCCAGCCCTACCATCCTTCTATACTCTTGTGTGCTTAAACGTGTGGGTGAAGTGCTGTCTTGGGCTGCAGCAGTTGGCAAGCAGCTTGGACAGCTGGTTTCACGTGCTGTACATTGAAGGATTGCAAAATACACGATTGTTGATGGAAGACACTGAGATCTCATGTGTACATACCCAAGGATGCTCTGCAAGCCTCCTTCTACAGTATAGAATGTATGCAACGGAAGACCAGCAGTGGTCAGCTGCTCATGTCATCTGATATGCTGTGACACAAGCTGAGTTTGATGGTGGTACAGAACACTGATACCGGGTACAAGGCCATAGTAAGTAACATGTCCATAGTAGCAGCTTGCTCATCATGGTCATACATTGTGATACATGTGACCTGCTGATCGGTAAATGGGGCACAGGCAAAGACATGTACATGATAGCAGCTCGTGCATGCCAAGTAGATCATGTGGTGTTTGCAACTTGCTCACCTGGGGAGTAGAGCCAGGTTTGCCAATCTATTTGCTGAATGGCCTCAGTGTCTTTGAAGTAGTCACAGAAGTAGTTCTTGAAGTCAGTGGTTGTGAGCGTCTTGAACTTGAAGTGCTGTAGGTAGGTCTTCAGGAACGCCTCAAAGGGCTGTGAGCCTCCTACAAGTCCCTGGATGAACACAGCGTCTACCAGTCAGTGGACAGTAGGCAGTCATCATGACAATGGCACTGTAGAAGAGTGATGGTGGTTGTGAATGGCTCCCATTGTCCATCACAGCTCTGCTTGAACACAGTGTCTACCAGTCAGTGGACAATAGATGGTCATCATGACAATGGGTGGACAGACACTGTAGAAGAGTGATAGTTGTTGTGAAGGGCTCCAATTGTCCAGCAAGTCCCTGCATGAACACAGTGTCCACTAGTCAGTGGACAGTGGACGGTCATCATGATGATGGGTAGACAGACACTGCTAGATCATAGTAAAAGAGTGATGGTGGTTGTGAAGCGCTCCAGTTGTCCATCACATCTCTGCTTGACCACAGTGTCTACCAGTCAGTGGACAGTAGGCATTCATCATAATGATGGGTAGACAGACACTGCTGGACACTGTCAGCTCATAGTAGCAAATTCATGATGGCTGTGAAGGGCTCCAACTTTCAAATTAGTCCCTGCACAAATACCCGGTCTACCAGCTCGTGGACAGTAAACGGTGACCATGTCAATGAGTCAACAGACACTGTTAAGTTGTAGCAAACACCCAATGGTAGCTGTGTCTCCAATCCCCAACAGAGTCCCCGCACAACCACAATACCAGATTTGCACCAGAATCCAGGCACAGCTATCAGGTGCTCAGCAGCCAATGGTGGAACATCAGTGTGTCATACATGCGAGAAGAAATTTCAGTAGACAACGGCTTGTACTGATGAGCAGTTGGGTACATGCAGTTTAGTGATGTCATGTCACAGAGGACGCTTTTGATCAGCCCTTGACACCTGCACAATTGTCATCGTGACCAGTTGATGCATATTAGCTGCCACTAATGATGTTTGCTTTGTATGATACAACAGCTGGTGCAGATGATGACGGAATAGCTCATATGTGTGGTCATGTTTTTGGAGGTTCAGTCATTCAGGAAAGAAGACGAAAGTCGTGCCTGCACATCTCACCAATGACTGAGCAGTGAAAGATAGCTGATGTGACAATCACTGATTAGACATTGTCAGCTCAGAATGGGGCTCGTCGTGCACTGCAGCAGATCTGTAGCTTCTGTCACAACACTTTTATTATGCTACTTGTTATGCTACTTGTTATGCTACTTGAATGTATCAACAGCAGACAGCGCCTTTCATGCATGCAAGGCATATAAGCAAGCTGGTGTACAAAAGCTCCTGTATCTAGTGGACTGTTTGTTTCCAAGTTCTACTGTCTAGTAGACTGTGTTTATCACCTTCTACTGCCTAATGGACTATGTCTTTACCTATATCTAAATCTCCATGTGCTCGACGAGCTCCACTGTCTAGTGGACGGCATGTTACTTATCATTTACCACCTGGTAGACAATGTCTTACCTGAAGGTAATACAGGAAGTAGAAGCCCTTCTCATAGGGCACTTTGCTGAATGAGTCATCAGGGTCCACACCTCCAGACAGATCAGGGACCAGGGCAGTGAAGTTGTGGGTCTCTCCTATTTGGTGTATGCTGTCTACCAGACTCAAGTAGCCATTTGCAGCATGGAACTGCAGTGCCTTCTCACCATGCAATCTGCCAATGATCTTGCGCTCGAGGAAGACTGTGAAGCCTGTAAGTCAGCAATGCAGGGCACCTCTGAAGGGCTGAGCTGTTGCATTCAGGCTTCTGTGCTTTCTTGCCATGCAATCCGCCAACAATATTGTGTTTTAAAGTCGCTGTGAAGCCTGCAACCTAGCCATGCTGGAGATGTAAAAGAACAAAAAGGGCTGACGTTCAGCATACAGACTTGCTACACTTTGGGTTGCGACCAAGCTATGCAGACAGACCGCACAGCCCATAAGTGCCATTGCAAGTTTCCAGCCTGTAGGAGGGTTTGACTCAACCATGTTGACGTATCTGCCAACGCACACAATAACACTAGCATAAGGAAAGAAGAAAGAAGATGCAAAAGAAGATGAACAGGAATGAGTGGTGGTGCAAGAGATGGATACAGCAGCGTGTCAATCAATCAACTGACACTGGAATAAGTGATCGACTGATCGATTGCTTGACAAATTGATTGACAGCAGCATGGCATTGATGAGTCAAAGTCGTCCCCCAATGGCATCAAGCAGACGGTCACTGGTCTCAATGTGCGCAACCCACACTCAAACAGGAAGATGAGTTTGGGGTTCAGGGTACACAGACAGAGACAAAGTAACAGAAGAGGAAGGCAGAGACAACGGAAACACACCTTCATTCAGCCAGAAATGTTCCCAGGTGGCATTGGTGACCAGATTCCCGGTCCAGCTGTGAGCAATCTCATGTGCGACTACATTGACCAGGGACCTATCCCCAGCCAACAGTGTGGGGGTCACAAAGGTGAGGCAGGGATTCTCCATGCCCCCATAGGGGAAAGAGGGGGGTAGCAGTAACAGGTCATAGACCCCCCACACATACTCTCCTGCAACCTCCTCAGCTACACACACAATGCTTGTCAGCTTGATTAGCATTGCATCAAGCCTAGAGTGTAAGGCACAATATGGTGATGGTCAGCATGCTTTCAGACAGCCACACTGTGTGATTCAGGCAGAAAAGTTTACAATTGTACAACAACGTGGACCATGTTACAAGGCAAACACACGAAGTTGCTTTGCTTTGGTGATTCACATGATGCACTGTATGACATACATGGACTTGAGCATCAGGGATGCTGTTGTTAATTCTGCTCAAACACACTGCCCATCTTACCAGCAGACAAGAACTTGGCGGTGTCAGCAAACTCATACGCTCCTGCCTCTACCATACTTGGCTCAGACCACACCTGTATAGGTCACACTTGCACAGTTGCATCTCCATGTGCTCTTTCAGAAGCAAGTGCAAAAATTTACACTTGATGACCACATGGTGCAGTGTGTGTGTGCTGGCACTGATGCATCCTGCCTTGACATGGACAAGGGAGGAAGCATTGACAAGTTGACCCTGTTGATGGAGGATTAAGCCAATCAAGTGACCTACCAATTCATGCCTGCATCAGGCTTCATTCATGACAATACCTGAGCTTTGCAGTGCTATTTGGACAGGCTGTGCTTTGTCTTTTCAAGTTCTGCATGATGGCCCATCACAAAGCATTCAAGACTGTAGACTGCTGCATCATTGCATGCAAATGTGCTCAGCAGATGCAGAGAGATCAGAGGAGAAGCATATCAAAGGCAATGATATGCTGTCATGCTGTTGTGCAGTCCTTAAGGATAGGGCACTCTAGTCAGAGTGAGGCATAGATGTTAAAGAGTGAGGCATACCAGCCAGAATAAGGCAAAGGTACTACAGAGTAAGCCAAAGGTACTACAGAGTAAGGCAAAGGTACTACACAGTAAGCCATCCCGGCCAGAGGCAGCATGTGAGTGTTACAGAGGCAGCTACATGGTCATGTTCCATGTGTGTACAGCTATGTTGAGATGGAACTAGCTCACCTTTGATCTTGGACCAATCTGTCTGTACTCCAGCTCCCCAACAGCCAGCGCCAAGAGGTATGAGGGGATGGGCACTTCCTGCTTGAACTTGAAGGTATGGGTGGGGGCCCCATCTGCAGAAGCCTCAGGGCTGTTCTGAGGCACAGCACTCATGAGGGCTGTTAAGGGTGTTGGCACTGTGATGGCTGCTGAGTAGGTCAACTTTGCAGCTGGAGTGTCCTGCATGATAGAATCTCGATCTTTGACATATATGTTCCAGTTATCTGGTTCATGCTCAGATGATGAGACAATGAGTAAAGAGGGTCTGCAGTGCAGGGCGTTACACACTGTATGCATCATTGGTAAGGTCATGGTTGCTGTGGTCTGACAGAGACACGACACTGGTGGCGTAGAGTGCATCTGTGCATCTGACCTGGCATGGGATAAAGGAGCGAGCATGTATGGCCTGACATTGTGTGAAGAGGTACGGATGCTTGCCGCCAGCAGTCTGTGATGGGTCCAGAAATTGCAGAGCTGTGGACTTGGGCATTGTGCTGAAGCTGATGACAATGTCGATGCTTTGTCCCTCTGAAAGCTTCTTGTTAAAGCCAATGGTCAGCTTGGTACCCAGGGCCTAAATTGGACACACATATCATGCACAATCTGGTGTAAATGGCTATTTTGTGCAATCGAGGTGTCATTTGCAGGAGAATGGGAGGATTGAACTGCCCGCAAAGCGTCATGCTGAGGCAATGATTTGTCATTGGACTTCACAATGTCCAGTGTGTCTGGTATCACACTCAGGTCAAAAGACGTGCACGCCCCAGTGTGAGGCAATTGAGACTGCTTCAGCAGCCCCAAAACAGCATTTGCATCTGTGCTGTGTTGACATAATGTGGGCAGTCCAGTTCAATTCTTGTTGTGGTGTCTGTGTCCACCTTTGAACTTTTGTGTCAGTCCTCAATGCCTGTTTATATAGTGCATTTCAGCTTCAACCAAGCGTGTGGTGGATACCTTGTGCTCCTCTGCAAACTTAAATGGGAGGTCTTGACCTGTGTGCTTGTCAACAACGCTGTTGATGATCAGATCCCGAGTATCCAGCAGAAGCTCTGCGGTTCCGCTTTGATTGACGTTGACATGCAGCTGCATATGTACAAAGACCTGGTGTTTGTCCAATTGATGCATGCACACACAGACGACGCAAGTCCTAGAGTTCGACTGTACCTCAGCTGTGCCCCCAACTGTCTTGCTGTCGAAATGAACAGAGAGGTCTGCACGCCGGTAATGCAGTGAGCAGCAGCACTGCATGATCGGCACTGCATAATCACAAAATCTTACCCAGATCGATGTGGGTCACCGCTGCCTGCAAGTAGTTGGCAAAAGAGGAGTGATCCTGAGTGGTTGGCATGGTCGAAATCTCAGAAGTGTGAGGTATGCTTGCTGCAGTTCGGCCCAAGATTCTGCTGCTTTTGCAATGATTCAATGTCTGTTGACGGCTGTGATTTGCGTGCCGCTCCGAACCACGAGGATTGACGGATGCTTTTGCTGCACCCAGCGGTAACAGCGGCGAGAACGGGAAGCAGCTGGTTGACCGGAACGTGCCAAGTATATTTTGAGCGATCAGTGAGCTTTTACAGCTGCGCAGAGCGTTCATTCCAAACCGCGCACAATGGTGAAACGCCAATCGTCACCTGCGCTCAG
>JAABUP010007431.1_pt1 | contig 14715 bp, 17 predicted proteins | sample 5559201 | NCBI WGS metagenome assembly JAABUP01 (sample SAMN10711887, study PRJNA513373) | rock metagenome | isolation source: Antarctica rocks | place: Antarctica | reverse complement strand
CTCCTCCCCATCCCACCATCCAACTCCAACCCCCCCGCCAACCCACTACTCGGAGCCTGCGGCCCCAAATCCTCCATCCCAATGCGCCCCGGGCCACGCGCATGCACCGGTTCCGGTTCCAGTTCCCCACCCGCCATCTCCCCCTCTTCATCAAAGTCCAGACCGACGGCTCGCGACGCGGCTGCGGCCGAGGCGGCGCTACTTCTCGTGACGCGTCCGTTCTGTGGCGAGGAGGGCACGGGCACGATGCCGGCTTCTTGCTCTTGGCGTAGGAGCTCGCCTTGCGTGATGCCGTGGCCGCTGCTGCTGCTGCTGTCGTCTGAGCGTGAGGAAGAGTTCGGAGCGCCGTTTACGGACACCGTTACGGTTTCCACGCTCCCGGCGCCGTTCGGTCCGTCGATGAGGCTTTTGCTCTCGGTGCGTAGATCGCTGGCGGTGCCGTTTCCAAGCGAGGCCGTGGGTGAAGGGCTGCCTGCCGCATTCTGATTTCGCAACCACGGGATCTCAGTCAGTTCCGCGCCGCCGATGAAGTTTTCTTCGCTGGAGGGGTCGGGGCTGGGGCTGGATGCGCCGTTGAGCATGCGGCCGTTTAGGCTCGTGGTGGATATTAGATCGGGGAGAGGGAAGATGGAGGCGGGGCTGGCGACGGAGACGATGCGGTCGAGGGCGCGGAGGTAGGAGGGGAGGGTGCGGTAGTGGCGCGTTGGGTGGAGGATGAGTTCGGCGAGTCGCTGGATTGTGTGGGGTGGGGAGGTGGGGAAGCTAGTAGAGAGGATGGACTGGATGGTATGGAGGAGGGAGAGGAGGGGTGGGGGGAGGGTGTTTGGGGGTAGGGCGATGGTGTGCAAGGTAGGCGAATTCCTGGCGAATTCGGACTTGACTGTGGATTGTGTATCTTGTATGGGGATGTTTTGCTTGTCGTCAAGATTGTCTCTGTCTGAGCTTTCTTCCTTCGTAGTAGGTGGATGCTCTTCGTAGGACTCTGACTTTATCGAAGGTTCTTGCTTAGCAGATATATTTTCTTCCTCCTGCGATGACGGTATAAACTCTTGTATGGGTATCCGGGGCGGAGGAAAGTCACTGTACGCAATCTGTACAATTAATATCCCTGTGCGAATAGCTCCTGGGGGCTTGACGTACGTGCTCTAATTTGGGCAGGATGCGCTCGAGTAGTCCAGGCCACTCTGTACTACACACAATGTAAGCATGGAATGGAAAGAAACGATGTTCGGAGCCATACTAATCCATTTGATCACCCCTAGCTAGCGACTCTAGGATTTGCTCATCTGTATATCATAGAATTAGCGTGAATCGCTTTTATTCCCCTCTTCGATGGGCTATAGCATGTCTGCTAACCGGGACGCATTGTTGTATTGAGTACACCCAATAAACACCAGAAGGATACGCTGATAAGGGTTCTTAATGAGGGCAGCAGATATTGGTCTAGGGAGGGAAGACGGAGGCTCTCGAATGAATGCTCTATACTTTGCACTCAATCGCAGCGACGCAGCGCGTGAACACTCAAAGCTTCGACTACTTTACTTTACGCTATCTAGTTCTAATCTATTCTACCCGCGATACGTGACACTTGCAGCCTTGACAGCCTTGGCAGCATAGAAACTGAACTTAAGCTCCTACTGGCGAAGGGGAATTCAAGCGCTGTTGAATGAAAGCATCACTCGCAGCATAGCCTTGTGCCAAAGATGAAAGTCGTCAAATATTTTGCTTTAGGTATCTTCTATCTTTATAAACGCCGGTTGATGCTACCGTCGTTAATATGTGGAAAATAGTTCGAATATGCTGAAAATGAGCAGCAACCGTGCAGTGAACCGGTTGACCCTTGCTCCCCAACTCCGTCATGGGTATCGAACGCACACTAGAACTAGCAACGCTCCATATCCTCTTTTGTAGGGCCGAGTATGTACCAGTAATTAGGACCCCCATCAGCCTTCAAAGCGACTTCCTCTAATCAATCGTCATACGGCTTGGTACAGGCCCGTGCGAAAGGTTCGGCATTTCCATCATGTTTGGTTTCTCGTCATCGTTCTCCACCTTCCGACTTGCAATGTATGGTTTGAGTCCTTTTCGAAAGTTGGCTGCGCACATGATCGCGTTGATAATAGTGATGACTATCAGGACAATCGTAATGACAGCAAAAGTTGTGAGTGATTTGCGGACAGAGATGTAATGTATAGCTCGACCAGTGCTTTCTTCGTACATCCTCTCAAGCTTGAAGATAAAGTAGGCCAAACCACCAAAGTAGAGGGTCTGCAAGAGATCACATTAGTGTATGCAGTTCTCAGTTTCATTGTAGTTGGAAAACTCACAATGATCCCAATCATGCCTATCGTACTCTCTTTTCGCGTGATATAACCAGCCAAAATTAGTATCAGAATTGTGACAGGCATTGCGGCTATCGTTAGTGCAAATTCGACATCCTTCTTCCCTACAACAACCACGACAAACTGGATAGTGAAGCCAAGGAACAAGAAAAAGTCGAACTTGAGCAGGGCGATATAAATCTGCAAGTATGGGTCAGTATACATCCAAGGTCTCAATATGGGTATCGTATACCTGATATGTCAGATATCGTCTCTTCATTTTCAAGTCGGCACTGATATGCTTGTAGATGGTCCACGCAAATTCGTTGTACAGTTTTCGAGCCACAAAGGACATGGCAACCGTGCCCACCGCAATCACGCAAGGAATCGCGATCAAGAAAGGGTTGATCTCGCTCCACACGTTGGTATGGATGTATTTTGCTGTTAGTCCACGAATAGCGTCATGAATTTGACTTATTTGAACGGCCGCGTATATCAATAAGCCCATGTTATAGAGGCATAAACCGATGATCTGAATCGTGTTTTTCAACCGCAGTGCATCGTAGACCAGAATCAGCTGATAAACAAAACCGAATATGTATAGAGTAAGGAATGTTGGAATGGTTTGTTCGGGGTTTCCGTCAAAGCCTGGGGGAGGGGTTCCTATTCGGCGTGTTTGGAACAGTGCAAATACGTATCTTCACGAGAGCATTAGCGACCATGATGAGAAACAATAACTATTGTATCAAGGACGAGACACAAATGGAGATTACGTCGTAGGTCGGAGTATGGTGAACTTACGATTCGAAGGCTAGAACGATGAGTGCTTGGATGCAGGTCACACCCACAAACGCCCACGTCCAGAGGGAGTTGGGCCTATACATCTTTGAGGTAACTGCCTGACCACGCCCCGCTGGGTAGAGGCCCAAGCCTTCACGCTCGCGATATCCGCCAGCGTAAGGTTGGTACTCGTACGTGCTGTCAGAGAGCTGAACTCCTAGAAGGGAAGCTCTTGCCTCGTGGCCGCGAATTTTGGCGTTCGGTTATGTATGAGTCCTGGAAAGCAAATGGTATTGAGGAGGACAAGGACAGCCTTGATGAGCTCGGCTCCTAATTGATGCGCTCGAGTCTTTGGTAGGCCGTAGTGACAGATGTTGATTTATCAGGCAAGATGTTCAGAATCTTTCCCAGCTCTAATGACTGTTGGTCAACAATATTGCGCCCCCTTCGTACGGAGATATAGTGGTGGTTTAAAAGATCAGGTACAGGCCAAGGCCTCAGCGCTGAATCTGAAACGGGTTGGTAGCGGATTAGGAGGATCTGGTGAGCTGGCTGGGGGCGCAAGACGGCAGCAGATCCTGTGAGATGTGCAGTAGGTAGGTCGTAAGGAAAGGGATGTTCTAGGGTAAAGGTGGATGATAAATCAATGTAGTAATCGATATGTTTTGGTTGTCAACCGTTGTCAGACGTTTCCTGTCATCCACTTCTCCTCGATTTTCGTCTTCGTATTGCGGGACCTTGCCTTAACCTTAAATGGATTAGCTCTGACCGAGGGACATTGGAAGAACACCTCTGGATGACGCCAAGGCATAGATGGAGTCAACGAGCCCTTGGATCATCACGATTCTACACCCCTTGACCATGCCGAAACTACTCTATGTGTAGGTAGAGCTGGGGCTTGGGAGCGGACACCATGAAGTATTCTATGATAAGGCTGGCCTTGCGATGGCCTTGCGATGCTGTCCATTCCCTCCTAGAGCTGTTCTCCAAATTTTGATCCTTGAGTATCTACCTCTCGGAGCAAGATCTTATGCATAAGTGATGAGCTATTGTGGTATCTGCGAACGTGAGAATCGAGCCATGCAATGCTGGTAAATGCTGAGAAAGAAATATTCTCCACACATGAAATCAAGACCACCAACGCCTTGCTTTGAAAAGACATGAGTCAGCCCAGTTCCATCCCTACGCCATCTTGGGTCTCATTGTCGTCCATCTCGTCACTCGCACGACCTTCTTGTGCCCGAGCCCTTTTCATGGCGGTCTCACTGCCTGATCCGCCAACACCAAACTTTCCGCCGCCAAAACCACCTACTACTTCCAATTCCTCTCCGCCAATGACTCTACCATCCACGTCAATCACCTCATGCAACTCAATCATGCTACGGCGGCTCAACCTTCGGAATCCCTCTGTTCTTACAACTCTTCCCCAATGGGTCAGGCAGTAGTTGGCCGCCCGCCTCCGTAGCCATTCTTCATTGGCAGTCCCTGCTCGTTCCCAGATCACGGCTGCATGCTCAACATCTAGCTCTCGGCTGAGACGGCGAACGCACTGTAGGCGCAGTTCCGGCAAGTCGTAAACATCAGACATGACAAGAAGTCCTGCCACCTGCACTAGGCTTGAGCAGTATTCAGGATGTCTGTCGATACTGTCGGTGTATAGGTAGTAGAGAAATGCTCTGACAACGCCGTAAGGCTCATCGATATGGAGCCTTTTCGTATGAAATTCGGACATCTGAGAATTGTATACTCGGTTGAAGTGCGGCCAACGAGCTTGCAGAATCAATTTGTGAACATGGATTGGGACTGAAGTCCGGACCGAGGCATCTAGAAACCCAGATGCTACAGACGTGGCTGTTGTAGAAGACGTCGCGGACATAGTGTCTTCGTCTACAACCTCCTCCTTACTGGCAGTGATGATGAAGTCACTACCGCTACCTGCCTCTGGTGGTTTATCGAACATAGCCGCAAGGTCTGCACCAAGCTTGTTTGGCTTTGACACGGTATGTGTATCAGACACTGGCAATCTGGATTTCTCAGTACCCGGCTCCCAAGTCACATCATTGCCCAGTAAGCCAAATTCGCATAGATCAAGTGCAATTACATCGCTAAGATATTCCTCGAAATTTGCAGCACCATTTTCGGAGGGCTCCAATGTACAGCCCAAAAGCCATGCTTTTGTGCCATCTTCATTTATCGCACAGTAGTGCCAACGATACAACGGATCGAAAATCTCTGGTCCGTCAGCTAACTTCTGCCACTGTTGATCACTGAGCTCCAAAGCGGAAAGATTGCAGTCGGATGGGCGGGTGGAGCCTGCTGGTGTAACGAAGTCCAGAAGAGCTCCGGAAGAGTAGGCGTAAAAATGAGTTCCTAAAGCTGGAGAAGGAACGTTGGGTCCAGATAAAAACTTTGTGGAAGATATTGCTCCAGGAGCGACAGGTTTTGCGACAAGGGATGAGTTTCGGACTTGCACGCTGCTAGAGTTTGCGGTATAGACACTTGATCCTGCCGCAATGTGCTGCTGTTGATGGTACTGCCCAAAATGTGATCGGGGGCTGGGTCCCGCTCTTTCCGTCGTGGACTCGGACATGCCATGCGTTGAGACTGATCTAAATGCAGGACTACTCTTGAGATCTAGCGATAACAACTCGCCTGTCCGTTCCATGTCTGGCCCAAGGCCACCATATACCCATATTCGGCCCCCCCATATCCACGTCGAGTGGTCAAAGCGTGCAACAAAGCTCCATGATCGAGACCATGTCCAGGTCTTAAGGTCAAGGTAGCAAATCTCGTCCAGAGTATACGTATCAGTTCCTGCAAGGCCTCCGACAACGAATAATTTATCATCATAGACTGCCGCAGCGTGGCGTGCTCTTCCTTTGGGTATAGGGCCGTGTATTTCTGGTTGCGTCCAGTGAGAAGTATTGATGTCGTAGATTACAAGGTCTGAAAGGTATTCCCGATGCTCATTTTCACCGCCGTAAACAAGGAGCTTGGAGGCCTGCCATAGGCAAGCGGTATGACCTGCGATTGTAATGAGCTGACCATTTAGACCTTGGGGGTTTCAACACTCACCCATTCTCACACCTGGTATATCCCCATAATTGTCCACAAGAGTCCATTGCAGACTTTCCAAATCTAGTTTCAGCACATGATTGTAGACTATATATTTTCAGCATTGCGTCCGGAATGCTGCTGTTGTATAGCGAGCCAATCGTCTTTCGGATTAGACGCACCTTCGTCAGTGAACTGATCGAAGCCTCCAAATGCATAGATCTGATGTTTGCCGCAGTAGGTTACAGAAGCATTAACCAAGCACGCGGGCCGCTGTCCACCCGTTCGAGCAATCTTTGGCTTGTAGCTCCCATGAGACGTACGCGGATTTTTGGACGGACTAGTTGGCATTAGGTAGGTGTTGTTGGAAGACGAAGCTGAATCTGGAGTCCTTGCACTTTGGCCGAAGCGGTTCCAAGACCCCGAGTGGTTTTGACCGCGCGGGAGACTGCCACCCGATTGCTGGTTCATGTTGGCCGTATGATTCGAGCATCTGACGAAACGTCTGTGAGCTGATACCTATACTCTTACCGTCGAGGGAGATATCAGGGCCGGTCAATGCATCAGCATTGGCAGCTACCGATGCCCCCCACCATAGGTTATGATGCGAGCAACGAATTAATTGCTCCTCAGTGGCAGCCAAAACCACCAAGATGATGACGGCTGATCTGCGGGTTGCCTCACTGGGCTTAGTGCTACCCTAACTTAGTCAGGGGTCCCGTCGTTGTCGGTACAACAGTTGGCGCTAAGCACTTTCCTATGTTTACTGATCTTTCGAACCGTCAATATTTCTTCATCATTCCCCCATACATCTACATCTCTCTTCCTCCTTGCATCAATTGCAAACATCATTACCTCTCGCACGAAAACTCTTCCAATCCATTAGATCTTCAAGCATTTGGTTGATCGACCCACCGATTGAAAGAGAGTCTGCAGAGGACCGATTAACAGATTTCTACCGGCTATACCATCATTCATTACTAACCCAAACTCTTCCAGGATCCATTCAATTGAGACTCTTGGGGAATCGTACTAGCCCAAAGATATACAGCGACGCTCGACAATCACCTCGCTGGTTAATCGAACAATACTAACCTGAAGACTATCTGTCTTCTATCCCAGACACTGGTCGATACATTCAGTTGTCCATTCGACCACACCGCTGATACTACACAATGGCTACTGCCTCAGTATCAACGCCCTTGAAAAGCCATCATGGTATTTTCTCTACACGCACTGCTGGTGGACGTATGCCTCTCACACCGTCGCCACGCACACGAACAACAAGTCTAGCCACCAATGCGTCGAGCCACTCCTCTCCATTCACACCTCCTCGACAGACGGCAGATAACAATCGCATAGTCTCTCAATCAACATATGGCAATATGTCTTCTTACTTCTCGCGGTCGGTATCGAAAACAATATGTCGAGACTCGCCGAAATCAAACATCGCCAAAGCTAAGAAATCTCCTAAGCACCTTGAGCTTGGTGTCTCGGACTGGACTCTGACTGGCACTGGTACCACCGTTGGCCAAACACCATCGAAGAGCGCAAGCCGAAAGAAGGGTCCTCTCCGAACGAGATCCGGCAAGACAACCATTCGCGTCGGAGCCGGAGACCGTTTCATTGCAGATAGAACAGCAAGCGAGGGTATAAAAACAGCTGGCTCTGGGAAGCTTGATGCTGACAGTCAACGACCTAAGACCTGTAACGGAGAAGGCTCAACGATCTTGGCGAATGCTGCCAGCGCCTTTGATCTCGGTGGACATAGTGCAGAAGACGATGCCACTATCGCACTTGAAGGCCTTAACTTAGAAGACAGCGACGAAACTACTTCATACACAAAGCCTGTTCCAAATACTCTGGCGTACGAATCATCTCTTGCCACTGCTTGCGGTGTCTCACTCAATACCCGCATCCTTGCCTTCAAGCCAGCACCACCGGAGTCTTCGAAGCCAATCGACCTCCGATCACAATACAATCGTCCTTTAAAACCTGCCAATGCAAGTTCCGCTCAATTTCGCCGCAGGGTATTGACAGCCCCTGAGAGGGTCCTGGATGCACCCGGTCTTGTCGATGACTACTATCTCAATCTCCTTGATTGGAGCTCGGGCAATCAAGTCGCGATTGGTCTTGAACGCAATGTGTATGTATGGTCCGCAGAATCTGGCACGGTCAGCAGCTTGCTTGAGACTTCGCCAGATACCTACGTTAGTAGTGTCAAGTGGAGTGGAGACGGTGCATACGTAGGTGTTGGTCTCGGCACAGGGGAAGTCCAGATCTGGGATGTGGAAGAAGGCACCAAGCTTCGGAGCATGCACGGTCACGACACTCGCGTTGGTGTCATGGGCTGGAACAAGCACATCCTCTCGACTGGGGCGCGAAGTGGCTTGGTTTACAACCACGATGTCAGGGTTGCAGAACACAAGGTGGCCGAGCTAATCTCCCATACGTCTGAGGTCTGCGGTCTTGAATGGCGATCCGATGGTTCCCAGCTTGCAACCGGCGGCAATGACAACCTCGTGTCGATCTGGGATGCCCGATCTCTAGATGCTCCAAAATTTCAAAAGACCAATCACCGTGCCGCAGTCAAAGCCCTTAGCTGGTGCCCATGGCAACCAAACCTCCTCGCCACAGGTGGAGGCTCGTACGATAGACACATTCACTTCTGGAACACTACTACAGGTGCACGGACAAACAGCATCGACACCGGGTCCCAGGTGACAAGTCTTCGGTGGAGCAATCATTACCGTGAGATCGTCAGCTCAAGTGGTTCCCCGGACAATTCTCTCAGCATCTGGAGCTATCCCACCCTGGTCCGAAATGTCGAGATTCCAGCACATGAGACTAGAGTACTTCACAGCTGCTTGAGCCCTGACGGTCAGATGCTTGCTACAGCAGGTGAGCTTCCATCAAGCTACATGCTATAATAATTCACTAACGACTGTATTAGCTGCGGATGAGAGTCTCAAATTCTGGAAAATATTTGAGAAAAAGCCTGGTTCTGCTTCGGCAATATCACGAGAGGGCGGCGTGACTGGCAAAGGCGGCGACATGGTCAAGCAGATGACAATTCGTTAGGGTCAAGCATTGTATAATGTCTATCATGACATCGTCTGTAACGTCCTGTCACGCAATAATGCCTTCTTTGTTCATGCGCCTCATTGAGGGAAGCTCCTTGCCAATGCCAATGGTAATCTTGTAAAATAGCCTTCTTATTCAAAATCTTGTAATAAAAATGACATGTTTAGGTGACAATACACATTCCTCTATGTTGTACACAAACCAAACCGCGGACGGCCGCTTAAGTAATCAAGGCTTGGCGAAAAGCGGTCTTCAACATTTCTTAGCAAACCCAAACTTAACGTTAGCATACTTACAGCCAGCCCAGTGGTGCATTCAATCACCATTCTATTCCAACTTCGGACAAGGCACACTTGATAGGGAAGGAAGAACGAAACAGAGTACGCGAATGATAGCGAAGTCGTCCGGGGTGTCTGCGAGACACTGTCGCAGAAACGAAGGACCACCTTCAATACCCTTCCAACTCTCTCAGTGACTACCTCCACATTTCATCTTCCATATTCTCTCACAAGGTCACCGCAGCTTCTTCCTCATCGCACTTGAATCAGTCTCCTGCCGGTGCGGCTGTGTCACCGTCAAGATGTCGAACCAGCTTGTGGTTAGTTCGCTTTTGCCAGCTCTGAGCGCATACACATTGGTTTCTTCCAATGGCAAGTACATGCTGAATGGAGCTGCGCACTATAGGGTACCGTGTACCAGAAGATCATGGACGACGTGATTGAGAACTGCGCAACCACCTTCGAAGAGGATGGTGTCAACCAGCAGACGTTGGATGACATTCGCAAGGTCCGTATGCCTTTTTCCTCTGCCCGCCGTACAGCAAGACTCAATTATCGCATCCATGTTTCGATCTTGTCAAACGCGCAAGCAGGAGTTGTTTTTCAAAGCACATATTCCTTTGTTACACTTTGTTTTCGTGATGCATTTGGCGCGATATTGACGGTGCGGCATGCCCTTCGAATTTTGGGGTAGGGAGGCGGGGCATGAGATTTTCATCAGCTTTTTGGGGGATGCCCAGCATTTGACTCATTCTATTGCTGCGCCCCACTTCGAATTCTGCCTAGTGCTTTTTTAGCACTCTGTCACACCTTTTGCCGAGCAGCTCCCATTGGATGCCGATACATATCAACACTTCCGAGGTTATCAAAGAAGTCGCTGCTAACCACACTGATGCGACAGACATGGCAGACCAAACTTACCTCCCTCAAGGTCGGGACGTTCCCATGGGAGCCTCCGCCAGCGCCTCAGCCCATGGCCAATCCAACGGTCCCTTCGAACGTTCCTCGCCCCCAACCGTCCAATGGTCCTCCGTCGTCTTCCACTCCAGTCCCAAGCAATGGACCCAATGGAGTTCGTATCAAGAGTGAACCAGGATTTGAATCACAAGGCTATCAGAATGCGGGTATGCCGCCCTATTATGCCAGTCCGACCGCGCAACAACGTGCCGCGCAAAACCTCCATCAGAAGTTTGGTGCTGGTGCTAGCCAACAGATAAGTCAGCTTCAAGCCCAAGCAGCCTTGGGAGCTCAAGGAGCCCAATCTCAGCGAAACCCCATGAATATCCAGCTACCTCCACAAATGACAGATCAGCAAAGGCAGGAACAAGCAGAGATGAAGAGACGCCAGCAAGCACAACAATTTCAGAACCTCCGTGAGGCCCAACAGCGACCCGCTGTCAATAACACCCAGATGGACGGTGCGGATGACTGGGACGGAATAGTCGCTCATAGACGTCTCGATGCTTCGAAGTACTCCGCTCAGTCGGACATGACCATCAGAGAGCGAGTCGAGCAAATGAATCGTTCCATGGAAGGAGGCGGCTTGATGATGCCGGTTTCTGAACAGCCGAGATTCAATTCGACTAAAAAGCCAAAGGTTGTTGGTGGACCTGGTAACTCACACTCTGCTCTAGCGGCAGCTCAGACCGCGAACCTGGTGCTTATGCCCAAAATCCCACAACTCGATGGAGGTGATGACGAAGATGAGGAAGATAAGACCATCGTTAAGGATGAGCTGTTTGATGACGACGAGGACGAAGACGCCATCAATTCCGATCTTGATGACCCAGATGACAACGTTATTGAAGAGGAGCAGGATGAAGGTCGGCCCAACCAAATTATGCTCTGCACCTACGACAAAGTAGCGCGAGTCAAGAACAAGTGGAAGTGCACGCTCAAAGATGGCGTACTGACCACTGGAGGCAAGGAGTAGGTTTACATTTCGAATCCTTACAAGCAATCTTGTACTGATCAAGATTAGATATATCTTTCACCGAGCCCAGGGCGAATTCGAGTGGTGAAATGCCATGCTCCTCTGTTGATGCGCTCTGGCACCCCCATCGTGCCTTTGCAAATCTGATTGCAGACTACATACGTTGCACTCGGCTCACTAAGCTTACCTAGAGTTGATTATTAGATGGATCTTTGATAAGACCGTTGCGATGACTCGGTGTTACTCGCAGTCCCTAGTCGATAAAAAATTCCGAAAATCGGTATTGGAGACTGGGATCGTGTCGAGGGAATGGGCATGAGAATACTCGTGCTTCAAGAGTGCTACTGCATGGGCTATCATAGTTGAAGTGATGGTTGATACTGGACTAGTTGCACTGAATTTGCCTGGGGGCATCCATTATCTAGTTTTCAAAACAGTATAAAGAGATGATTCACGATCCTTGACTGGTATCTTGGAGTCCACAGTAGACTTGGCAGTATAATTGCGGTATCCACTTGCCCTGCATGTAGGCCCTGTGGCCCTCCATAGTTTTCAACAATTGCGCCATTGAACGATCCCATCAACCTCCCAGCGTTGAAGGAAAATCCTAGAATCACCATCATGCCTACAAGACAAGTTGTCAAAACAGACAAAGCTCCGCCCCCTCTTCCCGTCTACTCCCAAGCCATCATCTGCCATGGAATGGTCTATTGTTCGGGTCAAGTAGCGATCAACCCCGAGAGCAAGGCCATGGTCGAAGGTGGAATTGCCGACCGCACTGTAAGCTACCTACTGCTCAAACTAGACTATGTTTCGCACTGTAGTAAGACTCGCTAACGATCGTAGGCTCAATGCTTGAAGAATCTCGCGGCTGTACTTGAAGCAGCTGGATCGAGCCTTCAGAATGTGGTGAGAGTGGGCGTCTTTCTGACGACCATGGAGAATTTCGCTGCCATGAACAGTACGTTTGACTGTGATCCTCACTATCGATGCATATAATAGTCTAGAATCATGATGCCTCTTTGGGGACATTTCTTCTCTCGTGCCCTTCCTTTACAGTCTCTAGACTGTACTCAATCCCCATTATCGAATTTCAACGCTGACTCCAGATTTACGGATAGCTGTCTACGAGAAAGTCTTTCAAGATCCCAAGCCAGTAAGTGATACTACAGCTAGAGCTCAATGAGAGTTGGTTAAGCTAACTCCACCGGCCCAGTGTCGCACCTGCGTAGCTGTCAAAGAGCTCCCAATGCGGACAGATGTCGAGATCGAATGTATCGCTCATCTGTAGGTAAGCACTACTCGTAGCTCTACACCAATCTTATGTATTGATTCAATGCCAGTACAGCTGATGAGGGCGTGATGACGCCGCAACAGGCCACAGGAACGAGCCGCATCCCGTTTGTAGGGGATCTTTGAAAGGGGGACTCACATTCCAATGGTAATTCCGACACAAGACATGACATCTTCCATTACATTTAAAATACTCATGTTAACATATACCCGGTATCAGCTCGAACGTGAAGCATTTTTCTCTATCATTATCTTTCCATTGTTACAGCCCTGATGTCCTCAAAAGGTCTCATTTACCTGACCAACCTGTCGGATTTCCTGCTATGATCTTTGTGACTGTCATCGTCGTGTTATGTCTGGATGCGGGCATCACAAATGCGGAAAGATACCATAATGAACAGCTTCTCAATTCGTTGAATCTCTTTCATTGTCAGCCAGACATGTCCTGCTTTCAGGCGTCCGCCCTTTTCCATCTCCAAAAGCGCTCTATATCATAATCGATTGATGATGGAAGTCATGAATCAACAGCCTTCTTTCAGCTCTCGTTTTTCACACGTACGCATATGCACTTCGAGTGTATTTCCATGGCTCTTGCTAGAAAAAAGATGCAGACCAGATCAGGCAGCAAGCGTCCTCCTCCGTGGCGTCATCAAAAATTCAAGGAAGTCCGCATCTCTATGAAAAATCGCAATGCATCAGCCATACACTGTCCACAGTTACAGAATGATGCACCAGCATCCAAGAAGCAGAAGTCATCCAAGGCAGTACGATTTGATTATCGCCCTAGTCGTGAGGATGGAGTCTCGTGCTACAAGGGCAATTCCCCGCAAGACTCCCAGGAGTCAAGGATGGAGAGCAGTCCCTCGGAACAACTTCTCGATCGACTGAGCATTGAAGTCGACCAGTTCCCTGATGAAGCAGAGAAACAAGATCAAGTGGAGGTACTGGAGGTAGATGAAGCAGAACAATGTATGATGGATACCGCGGAGGACTCCAACGTTGACGAGCTGATGAACGGATCTATGGCAGTATTGGAGGAAGCAACAACAGTGTCCCTCATCGACGACTTCCACAACCAGGAAAAGGATAACTTCATGGATCAGCATACACGTAACATCGAAAACAACGACCATCAGCTTGACTCGGAGAAACGAGAAGATGCATTCATCGACATCGCCTCCCCCGACTCATCGCCAACAGACCTAGCAGACAAGGACGAAGAATACAAACAACGCTACCTGAACCTGAAAGCCACAGCCTGGCACTGGGCATCCACCTACTTCCCTCCACCCACTTCCATCCCAGGATCATCACAATCCCCACTCAACCTCACAAATGTATGCCACAGCTCCCCGCAACTAATGGAATACGCAAACTACATCTCCGTCTGCACCGACACCTCAACCTGGGAAGACGTCTTCGATAAACAGAGAACGTTCCTCGTGTACAGCATCCTCGGCAAACTGATCGATGTGCATATATTCGAGCATGAAATGTTCGGGGCTACCGACAAGCAGCTTCACACGTTAAGAGCTGCAGACGAAGCAAGTATAATGGACGACGGTACATCCTCCCTCTCCCATCCCCTTCCATCCAACCCCAGAACTAACACCCCACTTCCCCTCCAGCCTTCCACCGCCAAACCCAACGTGCCGAAAAAATCTCCACCCTCCTAACCTCCCATCCCCACCGCCTCCCTGAAAACCTTCTCCCAACCCTGTCAGCGCTCGTCGCCTCCACCGTTGATCTCCTCTCCCCCCTCCTAACATCACCAACACCGACACCAACAAACCCCTCCGCCCCCTCCCTAAAAACCCAATCCTCCGCTCTGAAAACCACCCTCACCACCATCCTCCTCCACGCCGCACGCCTCTCCCTCTCCCTCCGCCTCTCCCCCCAAAAAATCTACGTCTGGACGACCCACCCCGCCCCCGGCCGTCCCTACAGCAGCGCCACAATGCACCTCCACGAC
>JAABUP010007430.1_pt1 | contig 14716 bp, 15 predicted proteins | sample 5559201 | NCBI WGS metagenome assembly JAABUP01 (sample SAMN10711887, study PRJNA513373) | rock metagenome | isolation source: Antarctica rocks | place: Antarctica | reverse complement strand
ACACACGGTACTTGTGAATCCCCCTGCGTATACTGGGTAGCAAATAATTCCATGCACCAACCTCAGGCTTTCTAGAGACTAGAGTCATAATGATCACCAGAAGACGATTACTGTAAGCTTTGAGGCTACGCCGAGACCTGGAGCGCATGGACGCTCCCGCAGTCATTGAAGGGTGCTATACTCGATAAAGTTAGCCGTGTGCCCAAGGTTTATCACCGAATTTGTTCGTTTTATCTTCCACTTCACATCCCAGAAATCTGTCGTTTCCCCCTCTTCCTTCACAGAAGGCCGAATCGGAAAATCCACTCGTTTTGCTAGTAGCAGAGCCCGAGAAGCTCGTGCTTAATTCTGCGGTGCCTCATCAACATCAACATCCGTTTTACAATCGCTCATTGAATCGTCGACTTATTTCTTCCCTGATATTTCCTGTTACTAGACGGTTTGAAGTACATACAGCTCTCTCTTTGCTTCGCTGCCATGTATTCGAGAGCTTTGACCGCTGTGGCCTTGTGCACAGCGTTGGCTGTCAACACCGTGAGCGCGATCTCTAAGATCTCTGCTGTGGGCTCCAAGTTCTTCACAGACGATGGCAATCAGTTCTTCATCAAAGGTAAGTACTCTCAATCAAGACTTCTATGCCGCAATTGACAATCTCCGATCTCAGGCGTTGCATACCAACTCACAACCCATGACCCACTCGTGGATACCAAACAATGCCAGCTAGACGCTTCCTTGATGAAGGACCTTGGAGCAAACACGATCCGCGTGTATCATGTTGATCCGAACGGAGATCACAGTGGATGTATGAGTGCATTCTCGGACAATGGAATTTATTTGTTTGTGGACTTAGATACTTTCACCACACAAATTACCCAGGTATTTTCTTTGGCAGCGGAATCGATATGGTAGACAACGCGGCTGAGTGTGAGATCAGGATGAGCCAATGTGGAATCAGACTCAATTGAGTGCCTTTGAGAAGGTCCTGGACGAGTTTCAGAAGTACGATAACACAGCTGGTGTCCTCGTCGGAAACGAGGTTCTCACGTTCGGTATGCAATCTTGCTTCCGGCAACTGACACATCGCACTACTCACTCACTGATGTAGCGAACGGTTCCGATGCTGCGCCCTACGTCAAGGCCGCTGCAAGAGACGTCAAGGCGTACCGTGATTCCAAGAAATACCGCAAGATTCCAGTAGGGTACTCTGCAGGTAGGCCCCCGAGCTTACAATCAAGCATCTTACATGTTCGACAAAGTCTGACGTGCCCTCACAGCCGATATCGCTGAATTGCGTCCGATGCTCCAAAATTACCTTGCCTGTGGAACCAACACCTCGGAATCCCTTGACTTCTTCTCGCTGAACGCGTATGAATGGTGTGGCAGGTCGTCATACTCTACCTCGGGCTACCAAATGCTCGAGACTAATGCCACCGACTACAATATTCCGATCTTCTTTTCCGAGACGGGCTGCAATACCGCTCCTCCTCGTACCTTCGCTGATCAGGCGAGCATTTTTGGTGACAGTATGAGCAACACGTGGTCCGGTGCCATTATATACGAGTGGATCGAGGAGATGAATAATTACGGTCTTGTGAGCTATGGCTCCAAAGTAGACCCCAAAACTGCGACAGATGCCCCTGATGGGTACCCAAGATCTGGAACGCCGACACCTGTTTCGCCCGACTACAGTAACCTGAAGAGTCAATGGGCCACTTTGACACCATCCGGTGTCAAGCTTTCTGCTTATTCTGCCTCCGCGACCATTTCTCCTCCAGCGTGCCCGAGCTCGACCGCGGGTGGCTGGGCACTCAACGGCAACGTTCCTTTGCCTACTCTTGGCCAAACACTCAATCGTGGTGCCGTTGGCGCATCGGCAACAGGTACGGCAACTGGCGCCTCTGCCACGGCTACGAAGAAGGGCTCTGCCAGCGGCGGGAAGGAAATTGCTGGTATGAGCGTCGGCCTGGCAGGCGTCATGCTCGGGTTCATCGTCTGGTTGTAAACGAACACAGGCAGGTGTCCGCATTTGTTTCTGCCAAGCAAAAGCGTGCGAGCGTGCTTTCGCGTTTCATGTTATAATACTTTGTCACCAGTACATACTTGTGGATATGTAGATCAAGCCCTCAGCACATGAGCGTACGAAAGAACGACGTTCTTATCCTGGGGTACCTAAACTAGCACATGCTGGAGGATTGCTTTGGCCTTAGCGGAGCTCAGCGCAGCTTTAATAACACTTTCTCTATTAAGGCGCTTTCTACATTGAGTGCCTCATCCTTACATGCATGTGGGGCGTTTGACGTGCAGCATGCCCTACCAAGGTGTCTGCCTTTCAGACCAGTGAGAGGTGGCATTCCTGCAGACGATCCATGCAGTTTCATCTCTTGTACCAATGCCTTGTTCCACAACGACGGCCCATGATGGTATTGTACCCTGCGGCATAGACCCCACGCTGCAGTGCTCAATGATCACTAGCCTCTTCCGCCTGCACGTGCGGTGATGCGATCTGACCAAGCCAGTCCACAGTCCGCTCACGATTATTGGAAGAACAACGCTCCAGAGACAGACAGCTGCAGCGATATACGTAATAATGTGCTCGAGCATCTCCGACTCCGGAGGTGGGGCTACTTGGCCTAGCCTAATGGTCCTGGCTTCTAGATGAGAAGGGATGGAAACTATTGTTTTGCGTTGGTGCTGTTAGTCTACGTCCTTCACTGTATAACGTGACGATGTCGTCCTTCGCAAGGTACGATCTCGAAAAGATTCTGTTCGATCAATGTCGGAGAACTAGTACTGACTAACGCTTTGATTGACAGCGTTCTCCAGTCTGGATCCATCCGGCTTCTCGCAGGCGACAAAGAGTTCGTCGTCCACCGCAAGCTGCTCGAACATAACTTCAATGATCTACACATATCCAGCCGGGACCGCCATGTGGACATTGACGGTGACGAACACAGTGTGGGTTATATGCTAGAGTATCTGTATACTGGCGACTATACTCCATCGATCACACATCCGGAGCAACCGCCTCATTATGACGAGGAAGCACCAAGCTACAACGGAGCTAGTCACCAGGGGGTCGCAGTACCTGTAGAAGGGGAGATGCACCCTATGGTTCTTGCGGCGAGAACGTCAGGGTTGGGTATCTGGGGAAGACCAGCGGCGTTACACACAAAGTTCCATCAAGAAGTCCCATTGACGAAGCTACAAGTATCACCACCCGTTGTCAGCGACTATCCCCATCCAGCATCCATAACAGCCACTAACAACCGCGCCGCCGCTACGTACTGTACAGGAGGAACAGACATCGCATCAAAATTTCTAACCCACGCCAAAGTCTATCTGCTCGCGGAACGCTACGGCTTCTCCTCGCTGCAAGACTTCTCTCTCCAGAAGCTGCGCGCGGCTCTCAAGACTTCGGAGATTGAGCCGGCGGCAGACCACACGGCTAGCTCGTTCATGCTCATTCGGGATATCTACGAGCTGGCCCGACAGCAGGGTGGAATGGAGACGGTTCAGAAGTTGAGGGACATTGTCGTTACGCATGCTGTTAGCCAATTGCATGAATTGCAAACGAACAAGGAGTTCGCTGCATATGTTAAAGAAGGGGGTGATTTCGTCACGGATCTATTGAGCTCGTTGACAACCTCGAGATTGTCGTTGCATTAGGGCGTCCATGTTGGTGAGATAAAAAGCTTGTCAGGTGGTTTCGATAGCGTCTCTGAGCTGTTTACATAGATCAAGCCTAAGAGTACACCTGATCCCCGATTTTCATGAGCTCTACTTTCTCTGTTCACACCACCTGTTATTCATGTCATTCCGATCAGCCTTTCCGCTTCACTTGCAATAGGCGATAAGGAGACCTACTCCCACAGCAAATCCCAATTGATGAGACGGAGCTCAGCTTAAGACCTTTTCTCCCTTCAGAACGAGTCCAATGCCATCCTATCCGCACAAGCCGCTCTACCAAGTCAACCGTCGCTAATTACTTCGAACTAAACCGCCGAAGAAGCTTTCCGAACCCTATCCCCGGCTAGTATTGGATCCATCAGCTATCTTAAGTATTACTTTCACCTTTGGAGTAGCTGTTTACCTGCCGTGGGCCCTCACTACAATTACTCTGAATAGAATTGGTCCGCGTCGTGCGAGTGGAGCTGTCCATGGAGGAGGCGCTTTTCGCAGAGCTGACACGACGGATCAAATCGCCGATGCCCTTGGAAGTCTATTCATTCTCTTGACCATTAGGATGTATGCACCTCTAGAAAAAAAATTTAGAGACTAGGCTACGGACCGGTTGCGCAGCATCATCCTTTGCGAAGACGCTCTCAATCTCACTCCCTTCCCCACTCGCAGTACCGGTAGACGCAAGCTCAACGAAAGGTCTCTTGAACCTTCTCCCCTCTTTCTTCACCATCTTCGCTCGCCTCTTCACAAACTGCTTATACTCCTTTTTCATCTCTAGCAACTTCTCTACCTACTCCTCACCAAAAATCAAGCCATAAAAGATCAGCCTTCCCCTTCCACCTCGCTCTCCCCCACCCAAATAACGACAACCCAAAGGAATCCCAATCGTGAAGTGCAGCGGATGTGAAGTCAACACACACCTCAAGGATCCACTCCTCCTGCCCCCGACTCCACCGCTTCTGACTCTTATCCAACTCCTCCTGCGCATATGCCAGTTGCGCCTCATTCTCAGCGGTCCATTTGGCTTTCGTTGTTATCGGGCCGAGGTTGGCTATGGGGGGTTCGTCGGAGAAGGAGATGTTGTTCCGCTGGAGGTGGCGAGGACGTTGGGGAGGAGTTGGATTTGACGTGGTGGTGGGGTCCATGGTAGAGAACCCATGTGGCTGCAATCTCTTTCAAAAGTGTGGGCCCGAGAAGATGAATAAGTTCGTGATGAGGATAGAGAGAGGTATGCGGAATTGTCGAGGGGTTTGGGGTTGATGCAGTGAATAGATGGACTATTGTAGGATATCGATGACGCTTACCCATGTAATTGGGCTGTTGCGGTCTGGAGAAACTTGCCGTGTCAAATTTGGGGGCGCGTGATCTACTTTAGGGTTCACGATGTGGATAGATCATGTAAACGAGAGCGAGATTGAGGAGCCTTGAGCAAAAGCGAACATGGACGTTGTTGTTGCCAATGCAGCGCAGGGATACTTCAATGTGCTAATGTTCATGCAATGCAGTGCTTCACGGAAGCCTCCCGGGGAGATCATACCGCAGAATCCTCGCGAGGTGCATGGTCGCAGTACCCCATTCCAAGTTGTTCGTGGGCGAACGTGTTGGTCACACCTACAGTCCCAACAAGGATAATATGCAGAAAGCGCTCTGGCTCAAGCCCCACCAATCTTCATTCCATGTCATCTCCCGACGCGCTCTTCTTCCTACGCATGTCTTCTCCAACGATCAGACTGAACAGTCTCTTAGCAACATATTCCTCATCCCACGGAACCTTTCCGTCCCCGCCACTTTTCAAGCTTTGTTCCTTCAATTGGTCCCGGAATGCATCAACGATGCCAAGCTGGTCTTTAGTTATCACCATGGAATATTTGGTGGAGGCGATGGTCATGCCGAGCAGAGGCCGGATCCCCCACTTCGAACGGTACGGAAACGCCGTGGGAGAGGTCTTTGACTGTTGGTATAGAGCGTCAAGCATTTCGTAGTGATCCCTTGTCCACTCCTCCGTAGGATTACTCTCCCACAACAGCGACGCGATGCTCGCTAATCTCCCGATCCACGAAGTTGAAGTTGGCTGAGCTGTGTGTGCTGACGCGTCTCTGACTGGCGCCTTACTGACCCTATCCTCGAGGGTCTTGAGATTTCCATGCGCAACTTCATTGGCTGATTCGCCATCTTCACTCAAGGCATCATCATCACAAATTGTATCCGATGCCTTATTTGTTTGCTGTTCCTCATCGCTACTGTAAGATTCCTCGACGATAGAGTCAACCTCCATCATTTGCTCTTCGTTGATTATCATCTCAGCTTCCTTCCATAGCGGCTCTTTGACCTCGGTGTTGCTAGAATGAGTATCAATAGCTCTCGTTTCTTCGATTGGGTTGTCTTTCAATGCTAACATAGCAGAGACATCAAGATGGCTCTCTTTCCTCTTCTTTCTCTCCTCTCTTTCTCTTGCCATCTGTTTCGCTCGGTGATCGGGCTGCCAGAACAAACCGGATTGGTCCTCAGTAGACTCATCACTATACATGATCTGGCTCTCCCGCCGCCAAGGGCTTGGAATCTTGCTACGTCGTGGCTTGACAACTTCCTCTTGGAACCGTGCATCATTTGGCGATGGCGACGCTGGAGTATGATCTGCAGACTGGGCTTCAACCTGCAAGATATCAGCCTCCAATGGGCCAGTGTCATCATCTTGAAGGTTTCCCAATCCATGTTCGGCATCGCTGTCATCATCGCTGATGACGATGACCTGACTATCATTTGCCATCTCTATCTGTCGACTGATGGCTTTCCTTTCGCGCTGCCATTGCGCTTCTCGTCTGCGGGGCGTGCTGGCCACGCTTTCGTTGAAAACATCCTGGTCTGCCAGGGACCCAGGTGATCCAGATCCGTGAACTTTGACAGGCGTATCCGCCTTCCAGCTCATCTCGTCTTCATCTCTTTCACTTCGTTCGGGGCTTAAAAGCTGCCCTTGCTGTAGCGAAGGATACTCGAACGTTTGCTCTGATGCCGGCAAAGCAAGCGCATACTCCTCTTTATCCTCCGGAGTTGGCAGCTTTGGGTACCCCGAATTGCTCACATCGGCAAAGACATCATCCTCGCTTCTCCCATTCTCACAAGGTCCATCAAGCTGTTGCGCTTGAGCTATCAGCTTCTGCCGCCTGGCTAGCTCCTCACCCAGTCTCAGCCCTGCTCTCAACTCCCTCCTTGTACCCGCACCGAAGCCCTCGAAGAGGTCGTCGAGGCGCTCCTTTGGGCTCTTCTCCACAGCGTTATTTGACGATCCTTCCTTGGCGAGTTTGGAGAAAGGGCTGCGGAGGGACGGGCTTCGGAGATTGGTATCAAGTACGCCCTGAAGAGCAATACCTGCGCGAACGACGCGGGCAAGCCTGGGCGTATCCCGCTTCGGCTTGCCTGAAGAATGCAATGAGCGCGGGTTTCCTTGCTGTATTGGTGGCGGTAGACTTGGCGATGAAAAGGCCAAGGATGGTGTCTGATGTTGACTTGCTTGGTCGGCCGGAAACAAGTGGACTGGTGGTGATGATGGAAGTTCACTGATCTTTGAGGAATCTGGTTCTAATCCAACCTTCTTATGTGTGGATGAAAGGCCATCTTCCGTACCATTTTCAGACGACTGTAGAGAAGACATGTTCTGAAGATCAGCAGTGGACTCTTTACCTCGTGAGCCAGACTTGGAGCTCATGGAAGCTTTGCTGCCTAAATCAATTCGTTGCGGCGCACTGACTGCCTTGCGCTGAGAAACTGACTCGGCCACTGACGAGGACTTCGCCGTTGGTCCCCCGTCTGCCAGATTGGGCGAACGCAGATTCATGTCCTTAATGACATCAATTCCAGACTCAGATTGGTGGGGAGGCTGCTGAGCCGCAGGACTGCCGAGATTTTGTCTTGCAGATGCAATAGATTCCAAAGAGACCAAACTGAAGCCTTCACTCTCGAGGATAGAGTCATACTCACGGTGATCATTTGTCGGATCTCCAGTCACTTCCCTATCCGCATTATTGGTCCGATCACTCGCGTCGGCGCGATAGTTCACTGACTGTTCGTCGTGGTTTGTGATCATTGATCTCCACATCTCGTTATCCGCGCTCTCCACATCTTGCTTGGAGGAAGCGTTTGGCGAACCAGAGGTTTGCAGAGTCTCCAGAGTGCTTGCCGAGATTAGACCAGCCCTTGATGCCACTTTCTGAGGCGAACTCGAAGAGGCTTTGTTAAGGTGACTTTCACCTAAGGCGAGAGGCGCGTCGTCAACCCGAGGTTGTCCTTCCCATTGATGTACATCCTCATCAAGGGTTTCATCCACCGCAATCATTACTGGACTCATAGCCTTCCTCCTACCTCTGACCTTCTTCCCAAGCATCGTAGCGGCAGTTTTCGGCGCCTCATCATCAGCCACCACCGCCGTCCCCTCCGCCATCACCTCCCCATCATCAACAACAGGCATACTCTTCCTAGGTCTCCCACGCCCTCTCTTCGGCGGTGTTGCACCAATAGACACATCTCCATCCGTATCATCACCGAAGGTCTTTCTTCGGCTTCTCTTCTTCACCACAGTCAACCCACCCCTCTTCACTGGCGAAGATCCCATCTCCGACTTCCTCCCCCTCCCTCTCCCCCTGGGCCCCGGCGCCGGAGAAGACTCCTCCAGCCCTTTCAACGGCACAATCGTCGTGGTCGTCCGCTCGCCCAATCGCTTCGTAGGCGAGTTCTCCGCCTTCTTCGGGCGCGGATTCCGTCCTCCCTCTTTGTCATCATCGTCTCGTTCGGCCTCGACAGTCACGCGGATCCGCCACGGACTCAACAAATTCTCAGTCTTTGCCGTGGACTTCGTCGGCGAATTACTACGCGCAACAAGGCCGGCGGGAGGTGTGTTGAGGATGAAATCTTGCAGTTTGATGTTGTTGCTGCTTGTGCCCGCTAGGGGGTTTTGGGGTGTTGATATGATGGGAGTTCGACGTGGGGGTTTCGTGGGTGAGGAGAATGGTATGCTGGTGTCGGGGGAGTTTGCGAGTGGGTCCGGGGAGGAGGGGAGTGGAGAGGAGGGTTCGTAAGGCATGGTTCCGTGAATTGTTCCAGCTGGACGCGCTCGGTGTGTTCGGTGTTGGCGCGGTTCACAGGATCCGGAAGGTCAAGAAACCTGACTGTGAACGGTTTCGAAGTTCGTACTTTTCGAAAGAAAGAATGGAATCGGCACGGAGGATGTAAATCAAATTTAACAGTACGGGGTGTTTGTTTACTTCCCACCCCGGCTAAGTTAGCGCCAACTGCCAGGTCTGCGCTAGGCCGTTTCCGTGAAGGAAGCCAGTGACATGTGATGGCTTAGTCAGAATCTATGAAGGGAGACGACCACTATTGAATAGTAGCGATTAAGATTATCATCGATTGTATTTCGTCATTCTATTATGTTCCCTCACTCTCCGGTCGAGTACACTAACTCTCAGTCATCCTGTCACCATCTCGCGAACCTCCGGATCCGCAGAACCCTAACTTAACCCAAACGCCAACGCGGCTGACTATAAGGAAGACCCAAACAAGAAAGCTTATGGTTTCGCTAGATGCGTCTGGCTGGCGAGGTCCTACCCAGATCTTGACATCGAGACTGCCGGTTTCTATACTTATTCCGCGCTCTCGATGGCCAGTGCTTCCTTCAGGTTCGGTGGAGGAATTCAGACGAAGCGCAGTACCTTAAAGAAAGGAGCTGGAAAACGGGTGAAGTTGTCAAAATGACGGGCTCTAAGAACGCTCGTGACGTCCTTATGTCGGATTGGGCAGAAGCTCTGCCAAGAAGAGTGTTCTCGGGGAGGAAGCTCGCGGCATGAAGTGCTACGCGCAATGGTGTGACAGTAGGGGCATAAAGATGCCAGGCTCTAGGAGGGAGTAGATGAAGTTGTGAGGTTCAATGTAGAAGGGAGATAGGGCTTTTTTTTCCTTTGGACTTTGACCGTTCACCTTTAGTGGGTTTCTGAGGCAGTTGCGTAATAAAGCCAAACAGGAAGAATGAAAACTTACAGTGCAGTGCCAGAAGTCTCCCGACAGTTGGGGCCTCAGTTGTCGGGAGACTAACGGCATATCGATAGCCACTTTTTACCCAGTTCCCATTCCACACATCAACCCTGCCTTACAAAACACCCATGATAACCTTCGAACCCCAACATGCCCAGCTCCCTCAATCGCCTAAAGAACACCCCCACAGCCAAGCTCTCCTCGCCACCTTGCAAGACATCTGTCCACGTATCTTTGAACTCTTTTTCTGCCGCGGCGTCGCGCCACCCATAGACCCATACGTACGCCCTGGCCTCCCGTCCCTGCCACCGCACCTGCTCCCACACCACCCCTGATTCTATCCACAATACAGCTCGTCCAAGTAGCATCCTTGGACGTCAGGCTCCAAACCGGGGAGGCTCTCGACACGCATTCTGTGTGGCTCCGCGAGCAAGGAGGGAAAGTAGATAGTCAGGACCTCGTTGCGGGCGCCAAAGCCAGACCGGGTGCCTCGATACACGCGGATGTGGCGGCGCGTCCAGCATTGAAAGAAATTCAGTAGAGAAAACAGCGCGGGAGTCTGAGCGCTGGAAGCTTTTGTAGTGAGCCAGGTCGCGCCATTCTGGCCGATTCAGTGGGCATGCTTGCTTGGCCCAAGATCGCAGCTTGGCTCGGTTGTAGAGGGGAAAACAACAGTATGATGGGAGCCATCAACCACGTCATGAGACGATGAAATTTCTGTACATACACGCGTGACCAGCCATGCCTTCCTCGGATCCTCCACCGTCCTCGCCCAGCGCGTACTGCAGCAACCTTTCTGCTCACTCAAATTCGACAACGTCGCGCGCCACCTCTTACCATCGGGTGTCGCGGGATCATCGAAACTGCTGCCCGCCGGCCATGTAACATAGGACCAGTGAGTGACCAGGAATGGATCTAAGGCAGGAAAAGGCCAATGAAGAAATTGAGCTGTATATGTACGCAGTGTGCCCCGTGAGAATGAAGTGGGAGTCCGGAGTCGAGAGTGATATTCGGAAACACTTAGCATGGACACTTTATCGCTCTCGAACAACCTCCACTACGGTAAAGCAGGTTCAGACATGCAGACATGCGGCACAGAACATTGGCTGCGGCACATGAGCCACCTAGATCCGTGAGAGTCCAAGATTCCCACCTTACTTTCAGGTCGTTAGGTGATCCTTTCCATTCTTTTTGCGCAGCTATTGTCAGAGAGTCTTTCGCTCAGTCTGGCGAGGGGCTGATGGCCATCTGACTTGACTTAATGATCGAAGGATTGGGACTCTTGCAAGAAAGAGGTTGCTGTGTCGATTGGCTATGGCAGGCACAGACTAACCAAGTCTGACTGGTATGCCATATACGCCGTAAGTCAAGCCTATAGACATGGTGCTCTCTGAGAGACACAATGATACTGGATGAGCTCATTCCAAGTTCAGGATTCAGCCCTATGAGGTTAGACCATGAAGAGAAAGTACTGTACTCGTAATTGTAGGACTAGCTGACACCATACCCACCATCCTCCCGCCTAGGGATAGCTGCTTAAACCCCAATGTATTTCACCACGACCTTTAGCACGGCCTTTTCGCTGACAAGCCTACAAGTTGGATTCGAAGTTGGCCCTCCATCTTGGCTGCAACATAATTTCCCGCCTGTATAGTCCTTGCTATCAGAGGGATCTGGACCCAAGAGCGCGAACGAGTTGAAGCGATACCTGCGTGTGAGTGTTTATGGTGATGGTGAGCGGGATAATCCGTAGATTTTGGTAGATCTTTCCACAAGGTAGGCCAACTCGATGGTACTGGGTTTAAGAGATCGCGGCAAGGAGACGGTCATCGTAGGGCGGATGGGAGATGCAAATACACACCGGCCTTTTGTTTCGTCCCAATTCGATTGACCTAACCACATATTTCCTTGTGGCGCAAGCTGAGAAACAATCCACAGAAGCGGTTCAATCAGAAGGCGCGTGAAGCGACAGGAGATATATCATGAGGCTTAACTAGACTTCGTGACTATCCCACATTTGACCCTTAGCCGCCACGCTACCATAAGCGTTGTATGGGGAAAGGGACGATAGATGGGACCGGCCCGCTGGCTTGGTCTTGGGTCTCGCCATACAAATCTCCGCCGGCAGTTGTTCCCACTACTTGCAGATCTTGATCTACTCTGTCATTGTTGTATTGGCGCAGCCAAGGATCAAGAACAATTCGCTACCACGCGCTTGATCGGAAAGCCTCTGCCACGAGTCCTTCGCGTCTAGCAGCGTCGATCAGGGTTGTCAGAGATCTATCGCGTGCCGAATGAGATGGAGACTGCTGGAGATGATAATTGTGCGAATGCCATTATGTGTCTTCAGTGGCTATATAGCTCCCGGGCCTTGCCTCAACCTCCTCAAACGCAGCTTCTCATAAGAAGGTTAACCATATCCGAGATTGGATCATCTACAAGTCAATCTCATCCTCCCTTCAGCCACCGTGGTTCGCATGGCCAATTCAGCAGACATTCGCAATCAACTTGCGCACATCCACGATGACAGAAGTGGCCAGATTGCCGTCATCATCTCAGTCATGATCGTTGTGGCCACTACGGCTGTGAGCCTGCGTCTGGTCACTAGATGGCTGATAGCAGCACCATGGAAGCTTGACGATTATGCAATCATAGCTGCATTGGTTAGCATCCAATTTCATGAGAGGTGGCACATACTTTAGGGCTTACATGGGATCAGCTTCTTGATTACGGCTTATTTACCACCCAAATCGTCGGTACGAGAGTTTGACCTTTCCTCTTACCCAGCCCTCGTGGTTGAGCTTGGTTGACCCTTTGAATCTATAGGGGTCCGTTACGGACTTGGGAAACATGCTTTGGCAGTAGATTCTAACACAATGACCCAAAATCTCAAGGTGTGTGATGGCCCATAGCCAGAAATCCAGGGTCTGAATGGAGCTCTGTCTTATGTACGTATCCAGGCGTTAATGGCCTGCGAGTTGGTCTACGTCACTTGCCTCTTCGCCATTAAAATCTCGATTCTATCCTTATACTATCGCTTGTTTCACTCTCACAGTCGTGCGTTCAACATAGCCGTATATATCGCTACGGCCCTCACAGTCGCCGCGTGGCTCACCGCCTTCCTCGTTCTCGTCTTCCAGTGCAGGCCAGTTGCCTACGCCTTCAACAAGTCCATCGACGGCCATTGCATCAACTTTAGTGATTTACGTGTAGCCACCTCGACCATCAACATCTTAATCGACGTCGTTCTCCTGACCCTGCCGTTGCCGGTGGTGTGGCATCTCCGCGTCTCAAGGTGGCAGAAGCTCGCCATATCAGGAATGTTCTTGCTTGGCGGCTCGTGAGTTTTCCCCATCGCTAATGCCGAAGCGAGAGCAAGTTCTAACGGCTCTCTACATCTAGCGTCTGTGTTGTCAGTATCGTACGCATTCCCATTCTCACGGCCATGTCTCCCAACGACATCACGTGTAAGCCATACCTTACGTGCACTCCCGCTTTGAACACACTCACAACGCATGAATCAGGGACCGAGTATGGCGTCGCAACATGGTCTCTCGTCGAGATCAGCATCGGCATTTTCAGCGCTTGCCTGCCAGTGATGCGTCCGCTGCTACGACGGTTCAGCTCACGATCCACAACGGTCGAAGAAACCCACTCAATGACAACGGATGGTTCCCGCTCCTGCCAGAGCAGAGGACTCACGCTAGAACGCGGTGACAGCGACAAGAGTTTCAACAAGCAGTCGGGGGAGCCGGGATCGGTGCACCCGGGTGATCTATGGCACGGTTCCGATGCGTCGCCGGAATCTGATACAGCGGTCAAGCCCGAGGTGGTGCGTGGCAACGGGCTGGGTCTGCTGCGGGACAGCACTCAGAGCTGGCGTTGAATCATGGTATTGTTATTGTTGCGAATAATGATCTTCGTTGGACGTTTAACGAAAGGGTTTGACTTTTCTTCCTTCATCCATGTCACCATCACCATCATCGATGATCCAAAAGCGTCTGTATTTTTACTATTCTAGCATGGGGGAAGCAGGCTGGAGTAACCACGGAGCTGAAAGGACAACTCGGCTGGATCAAATATACGGAAGAAAACGCTACCCAGGATAAAGTACTGCATTACATAGAGTGGAAACATTTTCTCTTTACGATTTCCTACATCGACCTTGTTGTCTATCGAACAGACCAGAAATCAGAGATTCGGTGCTACGACCATCTATCTTCAGACTGCACGAGACCTGCAAGACCTTGTATTCATGCCCGTCGTGCCGTCCTCCCATCTCCTCTCATCTCCTCTCATCTCACCCATAAGCAAAAAGCACAAGAAACGAACGCAGAAGACAGACTCGGCTCATCCACACCCGCACTCCCTCTCCACCCCCCCTCGCCAAAGATATCAGATGCACCAGCGTAGATGTACGAAAGAAACCGATCTGACGTCTTCAACTAGTGGGTGGGTGGGTGGGTGGTATGTTTCGTCTTTCTCGTTCCGGTTGATGGGTCATCACGTCACAGAGGCAAGATCAGACCTCTCTCGCCGTCGACACGGCAATCGAGGGGAATCATACCTGCCTGACCCTTCTGCGGTGTGTTGGTGTGTTGTTCAGTCCTTCCGGCTGCCTATTCTTTCATCTTCCAGTCCGCCTATCTGCCCGTCTGCCCATCCATCCACCCACTACCCACTACCCACTACCCCTATCCATGCATGCATGCATCCATCCATCCATCCATCTCGCTTTCCAACCGTAATCGACCATCCGACTACCCAACCACGTACATATACACACACTTACACACCGAAAAAGGAACTACGGTATCTCTTTAGATACATACATACACATACATACATATACATATACATATACATACGAGGATGATAGTTTGGGTATGAGTTTGGTTATGGGTATGGGAGCTTGTGTAACTTGTGAGGTAGGTGGATGGGTTCATCGGTGGTAGTGTTGATCGGTGGCGGTTTTGGGGGATTTTCGAAACGGAGATGGAGGGATGGGGGTTTT
>JAABUP010007429.1_pt1 | contig 14719 bp, 12 predicted proteins | sample 5559201 | NCBI WGS metagenome assembly JAABUP01 (sample SAMN10711887, study PRJNA513373) | rock metagenome | isolation source: Antarctica rocks | place: Antarctica | reverse complement strand
TTTACGATCGGTGGGGATCCAGGGAACGACCCTTTTGTAAGCGCTGGTGAACCGATCTTCTATCTGCACCATATCATGGACAAGTCGATCGCTTGTGGATAATCTGGCAAGCGTTGGATCCGGAGAATAGATTTGGGAAGGTGTTTGGGACGAGTATGGCTTTCAATCGTCAGTTTTGAGATGAAGTTGAGTTTTTGTATTCGTGCTGATGATTGTACTAGAGCCACCGAGCCCCAATGCGACTCTTGACTTCGGATTACAGTACAATGTACTGGCAGCGCCGCATACGATAAGTTCTGTAGACTCGACCATTGATGGGCCTTTTTGCCATGTTTACGTGTGATGAATATGCAAAAATGCCGAGAAATCTCATTAAATCGAAGCTTCAAATTGTTAATAAATAGTCAGCGTACAGTGGTACTTTAGCAGCTTACTTCCACACATGCAGGCAATCAATCATCCTGGAAGCTGCGGTTTCGTTTAGCGCCTTAATTGATTGTGTCTCAAGACAATGCTTGTTGTTTAGTCTTCTTGCATGCTCGCTACTTGTAGCCATATTCCAATCACCTCGCCTCTCCCACCATTCCTGGGAACTACCAGACTCTCGGGGTTTGCCTTTAGCCATAAGCACTATACGACCAAAGTCTGCCAATATACCTAGTGGATACGCGATCGCAATCAGCGTGTTTCATGATAATTGTTCCGTGATGTTGCGTTGAATAAGCTCGTCAGTCGTTATGTCCATTGAGATAGTCACTTTCATGGGCTAGAGTCCAGACCTAAAGCAGAATCGCGGAATTAATCGACAAAAAGAAAACGGAAGTTGAAAATGATGGGGCCGACTGAGGACTGCATAGTAGATCAGGAGTGAATTTGCAGAACTTTCAGAAGGCCAGTCTTTTGAGCTTGCTGTTCCTACCCATGGAGGAAATTTGAAAGGTCTCGTTCTATGTATCTCCCTAATCATGATGCAGAGTGCGATCTCAATCGCTTGGTCCAACTCCTGGAGAGCCGCTCCTGCTCCAGTGCGGGAAGACCCATGTCTTTGAAAGTCTTACTACTGTGACTCGGAGAAGAATCCTGTGGCTTTGAGGATGAGTCCGATAGGAGTGGACTATCACTCTTCTTCGAGACCTTCTCCGATACCGTATGTCGTGAAAGCTCCTCTGTTGGTACTCGGTATAAGTCTGACTCTGTCTTCGTTCCCGCAGTCTCCGATCTACAGCTGGCTCCGCGGCCTCTGCAATCTCTTCTGGCCTCATTAGGGAGCCTTCCATTGATAATGCAAGCCTGAAGAAAGAAAGGTCTAAGTCGCCAGTAAATGCAACTCAGACACGTCTCTGTCTGGAGAATTCTGGGACTGTCCTCTGCCACGAGATTTGTGGTCCATTGACACGCGATCCATTGTCCTTTGGGGTTCTTGTCCACATTCTGTACGTACATCCTGGACTCGTAGCCACTTGGCGAAGCGTGGGCTGGACGTCGATTGTACTGGAAAGACAGGCCACCTTGCCACTTAGCGATTCTCTCTTGTTTTCTCTTATCTTGATCGACCCATCTTTCATTCTGGGATCGAGGTATTTCAAAGGCATCGACATAGGAATGCTCACACCGCGCCGAAAAAAAACAGCCTTGGAATTGCCTCGGATATACCAACCACGTCAACAGTCTGCAATCGCACAGAATTAAGCAGTGCCTCGGTCTGAATGTATAGGACATCTCGTTGAGGGCGCGCTCGCGTTATGAGCTCCAAACCTCGTGCTTCATTCGAAGGCGCTATACTGTCACTGGGCTCAATCACTACCTCGGCGAATTCTGAGGAGACGTCTTGTTCTGACTTAATGACAAGCCGCTGCTCTCCGTCTGAGATTATGGATCCAGGATGGAAAGATAGAAAGACTGGTGTGAACGGATCACCATGAGGTTCAATAGCCATCGCGCGGAGCACAACCACGGCGTCCACACTCACTGCGATAATGTAGTGAGACGGATCCGCAAAATCCGCAGTCTCTGCGGGATCGGCTTCGTTGGTGACTAGAGAAAGAGTGTATGTAATCAGATCCTTCATCGTGAAAGCTAGCCGTGGTACAGAAGTGAGCATGGTATGGAGGAGGTCACAATATATCAATGGGTGTGGTTCATCAAAGTTCCAGCTGTGCTGCAAATAGCTAACGGACATGGCTCGATATCTAGAGCCCCAGTCTGTTAACGCCATCACAGAGGCAAAATTGACTGCCTTGAGGATCGAGCTGATCATATGCTGACCGGCGTGATTGAAATCTGCAGAGCCTTCTGGCGAGAGGCCGCTGAATTTGCCGTACAAGTCACAATGACCAGTCAAGTCGGTACCGAAAGATTTCATCCATTCTTCCGTTGGCGCCGCATGTTCTTGGAAGTTAAAGCCAGGTTTCTGAACAAACCTCTGTACCCTGGCCCGATGGTTATATGCTTGCTTAAGATGATTCGGTGTGTGGTACCAAATGTATTTCTTCCACGCATCGCGCTTCATCGTCAAGGAGAAATCAAAACCAAGCAACCTCAAATTCCTAAGGGCTTTCTTCTCCAGATCTGGTGTATGATGTTCTAAGAAGCTGACCAAGCCCGAGTCAGGATTCAGGTTGGTCCAATAAAACGTCTTTATCATCACCCCCACGCAAGACAAAGCCATTGACCCTGCAAGAAAGTTGGCAGCCCGCTTTTGGACACTCTGGCCTTGGCCGAAACAAAGCTCGAGGTAGCTAGTCACTCCTAGATCAACTGTCCAGCCCTTGCGCGCATCATCAGCCAAAGGCTGAGTACAAACATATTCCTCAATTTTTCCTGTACGCTGAAGCTGACATCGATTTTCTTTCGAGCAAATGTGCAAAACTACCTTTGCAGATGCGTAATCTCCACTAAGTGGAACGGTTTTATTAGAACCAAGCAGGATGCAAACAGGAAGACCTAGGACATCTTGTGCGTATGCAGCGACCCATGCTGCCCCTGAGAGTCCCCAGTACTTTACCGTAAAAGTCGACTCATCGCTGCTACATACTCTATGTAGAAGGAGTACCACATCGGCAATGGTGCTTGGGCATGGAATAGCGTCGTAAGCGTCATCCAGAGGGGATAGGTCTGCCTGGACTTTGCTCACGGGGGAGTTGGTTTCACCATCTTTTGCTTGGGTGATGAGATTCTTCATCCAGCAATGATACTGCAACACCTTCTCCTTAATCTTCATCGCAGCAGCTAAAGGAGCCACAGCATCTCGAACTCTCTCAACTTGACTCAATCCAGGTGTGCTATCCAGCGATGTGCCTGACTTTTCGAACATTAAGAGGATTGTAGCATTGCACGAGCTTTTGGGCATCACAGGAATGACTGCAGACATCAGCGCCATGACATTCTCACCAGCCCGGGTCTTCAAGAATTGATCTGCAATGAAGTTTGTCGCGGTCCCGATCTCGACAATTTTATAGAACCAAGCAGATTGGCTACGCTGCTGATTTCTTCGATGGGAGAGCCGCGTCCGAAAAGGAGACGAGGCTGCGCAAAGCTCCGATATCATCATCATTGATGCTATTGTATGCATGTCCACCTGAGAGAGTCAGCTCAGATAGATCAGCTCATATAGACTGGACGAGGCGAGGAGCGATATACTCCAGCTAGTGCGAATTGTTTCAAAGTAGCCAAACCAAAGTTCAGTGCCATTTGCGACGCGCCTGCAACGTCAAGCTGGAGTTGGACTCCTCCACCCCCTCCTCCACCACCAAACCCAGCCGGCGGCCCTACAGACATATCTCAAGTAAGGCTTCTATCCCCTGTTGATTTTCTCCGGTCAATTCATGGGCTAGGACTCTCACTCTGGTTGTCTGTCATTAACGGGATTGAAAAGCTACATGGTCAGCCTCGTTCGCGAACTCACTGCCGCAGGGTGCCCCACCTTGAGGGGGTTCAACGCTAGACCTTTTCCATGCGTGGCTGTTTCCATACCCGCTCATCTGAAAATTACCCCTGCTGTAGAGGTGGGGCGTTAAGCTGGCGTGGTTTTGAGAGTATTTAATCGGCCAAGTGGTCTCAAGAGCTTTGCTTTCTTCCTCAATCCCAAAGCAGTCAGCAAGAATCAACCACATCGATACCTACCTCATCCCCCCATTTTTCTTCGGCGGCAATAAATGAGGTGGCTTACTAGGCCACCCTGGGTTCTTGAGATATTGCGCAAAGCTCTGGGTCTGCTCCGAACCAGCTTTTAAAGGTCCGACCACAATGAGCTCTAGCGATTGTTGGCGTCAAGGGGGCTGACAGCAAATCTTTTCTGGAGGACATCGGAAATGACTAAAATGGAATTATTTAGATTAAATCCTACATTTTCAGTTTGATGTCTTAGCATATTTCTTTCGAAGCTACTCCACCATACCATTCGTGCCACTCTGTCATGGCAATGAAAACAAATTGCCCGTATGTAATCATGGTAGGAGGGTTAGTCATAGAGTAAGCCTGTGGTTTTTCCATGCGGCCCTGTGCGGCCAATACATGGCTTGCCAGACTTGTACTAGATTTTCGAATTCCTGTGGCTGTACTACCTTGAGCTAGATCAGGCTAAGCCTAGTGCAGACCACAATAATCATCAACTTTAAACAGTAATCACGTTCGGCGCCATGCCTGTCTCAACATCTAAGAAAGAGAGCTCACGATTCTTGAACGGTCTGATCACAGGATGGCTGTACAAAGCGACCCTAGCGCCCAGGCCGAGCAGTTCCGAGGCACTGTCTTCGACTTTTCCTTAGTACTGTCGCACTTTACTTGATCTTTTCGATTTCATTTGAGTGGGCAATGGGACTCTATCCATAAGCCATCTCCTATACCTGAAGCCCGCCAACGCGACAAGGCCTGCAATCACTAGCAGCAGAGGGAATAACCACACTGGCGTCTCGTGTAGATTGCCTTCCTTCTCCGCGGTGTCGAAATGCCAGACGATGTAGTTGGGCAGCCCAGACACGCTGTAGCCTGAGATTCTGGCGAGTTTTGCAAGACCCTCGGTTTCGATCTGATGGTCGACTGGTTTATGAGGAAAGTCGATGCCTGGTTTAGATGGATTTGTCAAGTCGAGGTCTGAAAACTTGAGAAAAGGCGGGTGAGAAAGAGTATTTACCTTTGCGGTGGAGCTGTGCTCTCACGAGAAGGCTGACACCACCTACGCCATCGAGGGGCATTTCTAGTGAAGGATTGTTTCGCCAGTCTCCGATTCTAGCCATGTGTCGCCGTTGAGTCTTGAACTGTGAGTATCCTACAAGATTGGGGTACTTAGCAGGAATGGAGAACTTCTTCAGGCTTGACTACCTTCCACAACGATGACTTCCGTATCGAGCTGGTCCTTGAATTCCTCACTTTTACTTGTTTCTTGCCAAGAGTTGTAATCATCTATTCGGATGGAATCAGCAAAATGACGGAAATAGGATCTTCTCGCTTAATGGTCACTTACAACCTCCTTCAAGCGTTCCACCTTTTTGCTGCCTCTTGAACCACACATCTACAAAAATTCAGCCAAACTAGGCTTATTCAAATCTTTAATCGTCAACCCACTTACTGGGTACTACGACATCCTTCCTATGCGCTATGAAATCCTCTAAAATCCCCGCCGGACTCTCGGCAACATCCACATCCCTCCAATAAACCCACTCATGCTCATTCGTCAACGCCTCCTTCAGTAAAGCGTTACGCACAATGGCCAGTTTCTTCCTTCGATTGACTTGAGCCTGGAAGCCGTGCCTTGACTCAACTTCCTGAGAGCGAACATCACCGAGACTTTTGTGGACGATGGTGCAGTTTCGAAAAGCTGGAGATGTTGGATGTTGGGAGAGTTTATCGAGCTCTGCGTCAAGCACGGCCTGAGTGTCGTCGGTCGTATCTCCGATGATGAAGCCAAGGTCTATGAGGTGATGAGGGTAAGTCAGGTTGGCAAGTAGGGAGAAGTGGTGAGGAAGGTGAAGGGAAGCGTCTTTCAGGGGTGTTAGGATTAGCACTCGGTCTACAATCTCCAGATTTGTAGGCTCAGTCGTCGACTTTTTATCGTTGAGAACGCGGTGTGTGACTTTAGTAGGGGAGTTGAGCCATTGATCGACTTCTTCCTGTGTACTCTCGAGGTTCCGGGAGGAGAAGGGTAATGCCCAGGCAGCACAATAATCCAGCCAACATAGAAGTGAGATAATGAGCATGAAGCGTTCGGGTCTGCATTGCTTTAGATAGCACAAAGCCATAGCTTATATATCGGGAGATTGATGATTGAAGAATTATTTCGAAGACATTTGCGCACTATTCAACGACTGGAGAGTTACCGGCGGACTCATGTGCCTGTAGATTATATGTTTGAAACCAGTGGAAATGATCGATGAGTATTTGAGGGGTTCCACGTGACTCAACGCCACGCTTTGCGAAGCGACTGCAAAAGACAAAGGAACTCAAGAATATCGCCCTAGACTGATATTAGAAGATTTCCTTGAGAATTGAATATTGAAATTAAAACATCGTACAGAAAGGACTTGAGGGAAGCACAGATCAGTGATCACCGGACAGATCACATGCTAGCGCGTCTCCGCGTCCCGCGCGTACGTTAGGCGTCGATCATCTTGGCATATCAATCAGTGACATCACCAAAAGTCTTCTCGCCAAAAAAATGGAGGACTACGCTTCGGAAAAGCAAACAGTGGGGCAGAGCAGGTGGCAAGACGAAGCAAACGATCTCGAAAATTCCCTTAAAGACGGCGTGATGCCTTTCGAGACGGATTCGCAGCCAACCGGGATTCTTCCACATCCACAGGCAGCACACGTCGACAACCCTGCTGGGAATCTTTCGTTTCAGCCACTACCCGCAGACCCTCACACTGTCGGTGACCCCCTTTCTCGCAATAGCAAACAAGCTCCAAGTCTGGCCAGCTGCAGACTTTGCCGCCAACGCAAAATCAAATGTGACCGCACCATCCCCTGCAGCAATTGCGTTCGAGTAGGAGAAGATTGCATGCCGATCGTTCGCTCTAAAGTGCCTCGTGGGAGACAAGGGGGAAGGAAACGAAAGACGGATGGCGAGCTACTGGAGCGGATTGCAAAATTGGAAAACTTGGTCAAAGATATTGAAGGAAGTCCGAGTGCGCATGGAACTACATCACAGCACATGGACAGTGGCCTTAGTAGCCTCAGCGTAAGAGATGGCCCTGCTGCCGGATACTCCAATGGCGCCGGCCGGTCCGGAGCCGAGAAAGATGGAGCTACAACTTACCAAGGCCGGAATGATATAGACCGGTACTTAGGGGCTTCGTTTTTCCTTGCGTTGACCGACGGGATTGGTGGACTGAAAGACGTGTTGGAAGGTTCTTCGGATGACGAAGATGAACCCGAGCTTGGACAAGGTCTAGAGGCGGGCTCGATGAAATCAGCACAAGAACAGCTTCAGCATTCCAATGATCCCGGACTCATCATCTTCCCGTCACTTTCAGCGGAGAGTCCGAGTGGTCCGACGCCCCATCAGCTTTACACCTTCTGTGAGATTTACCTTACCAATGTCGACCCGGTCTTCAAAATCTTACATGCGCCATCTTTGCGAAGATTTCTACAGGAAGGAGCGCCGGAGCTTGACTGCAGCCCTGGCCTCAGAGGACTCGACGCCTTGAAGCTTGCTATATGTTACACCGCCACACTGAGTATGGCCGAAGGAGAATGCAGACATCGGATGGGCGAAGAGAGGGCGGTGCTGATGGCGAAATACAGAGCATGTACAGAGCAAGCATTGGCCAAGGCAGATCTTGTAAATACAGTCGAGATGTCGACTTTGCAAGCAATGACTATATATTTGGTGAAGATCTACCTCCACTATCACTGATTTTGCAGCGTTGAGCAGTTATGCTAATTGATGAATACCAGGCCGCTGTCCGCTCTAGCGATACTCGCCGTGTAATGTGGACACTCACAAGCCTTGCAATTCGAATCGCTCAAGCCATGGGCCTTCATCACGAGAATACCTCATCGTCACTTAAGCCTTTCGCAAGGGAAATGCGTCGACGCTTATGGTGGCAATTGTGTCTCCTTGATTCTCACGCGGCCAGTGACCGTGCCTCGAACCCTGTGATCTCCGCTGATTCGTTCAGCACTAAACTGCCTTTAGGGATCAACGACGAAGACTTTCATATTGATTCGTTAGTGGTGGAGGAACAAGATAGTTTCACTGCCATGACGTTCCCTCTAATCTGCTACGAGATATTCGACATAGTGCGGCAGCTGAATTTTGTGCCTGCCAGGGATCTTGGCCAACCTCAGCATGGATATCAAGAAAACTTCCCACAGAGAATCGACGCGGTTGTGAGGCTACAACAGCGTATTCAAGAGAGATATCTGCGTCATCTCAATCTGTCTCGTCCATTCCACTGGACAAGTAGAGTAATTGCAGACATAATCACAGCCAGCATGTGGCTAATTGTCTACCGACCTCTTCAGAAGCGCCCTGGAAGTATTCCCTCCTCTCAAATCGCCGACCCAGGAATCCTTCGTCTTTCGGTCGAGATCCTGGAGAAGGCTTACCAACTGGACACTGATCCAGCAGCAAGTCCATACCGGTGGATATCTCAAACTTACGTGCAATGGCATGCTTTAGCGGTGACCACTGCGGAGCTTTGTGTCAAAACCGAAGGGCCATTGGTCGAAAGAGCGTGGGTTATACTGCAGCCCATATTCGAGCTAGCTTCACGACATGTAGCCGACTCCAGCGAGGGAATGCTATGGCGTCCTGTTAAGAAGTTGATGTGTAGGGCTGAGAGAGTGCGGCAAGAGTATCTCAGTTCAGGCTCTGCAAAGGTAGACTCGTCAGCCACAGTGACTGACGGGTCTCTACCTGATCAGGGTTCTTATCAAACCATTACAGAAGATCTGATGGTAGGTACAGCACGACATGAACAAGAAGCGCTTGCCGGTTATGTGCCACATATGGAGGGGCTCCAGCAAACTTCCTATGTTCCGACTTCAGTCCCGTTCGATTGGGGACCGTGGCTAGCCACCGCATCTATACCCATGGAGACGCCGGTGCAGACCCAATTCAATGACGACTTGGATCAAATGTCATGGAACAACTGGGAAGACTTTGTCAATGACTTTCAAGGGTAGGATTCAAGATCGATTCTAGACCAATCACTTATGTACACCGGACACTCGAGCTTTGAACTTCATCTCCAGCACCATCAAACGCATCAAATAAAAGCAGGATTCTGATCCTTACGCCAGCCAGTTCCCAAGGCGACATGGAGCTGTGTGGCAGTTGCATTGAATGAGTCGCACCGAATGAGTTGCAGTGATAAATGAGTCCTCTCCTGCACTTCGCCAGTCTCACAGTCAAAGCTGCGTCATCGGAGTTGATGCAGATGCTGGAGGGGCGAGATGACTGTCGATTGATGATGACTTTCGCCTGTCGGAGAAGTCCTACACACATTGCGATGAATGATGTGACATCTGCGCCCCCTTCAGCGACCAAGAAATCTCGTCCAAATGCAGTCATGGTCGCCGTTATATACTGCTCTGTAACCCAGGTCGCTCTACCGAATTTGGCAGTCCTCCTTGAGTTTCATCTCGGGTGATTTTCAGGGCCATGTTCGTAGGGCTGGTTATGCCAAGACCTTTTCCCAGCCAATGGGAAGAGCGGAGACAAATCAAAGCGCGAAAAGTACGCTAGGCCTTTGTTTCTTGGCTGTTTCGACCGAACATCGAAAATGGACAGATCCTGCCAGCCACAGATGCGCCCTCCAGCAAATCGACGAAAAATATTAGCTGAGCCGGCAGGGTCCCGGAGCCTTAGATCATGCCGAAACGATGGCGTATTCCGGCAGGATCTTTTTCTTTATCCGAATAACAAAAGCATGTGCTCCTGACTCTGGCTATGAGACTATAAGTCATCCCCTATTGCCCACTCTATGTCCTTGATAATGTGTCTCATCTACGGAACACACTCTCCTCTCTCCATCTGTCTTCACTTGATCGCCACGAGCCCACACTGAGCCATCTCAATGAAGGACCTTTTTCGCGAAACCCTCTTCGGACGGCTAGTCCGTCTCGCGTCAGGAGGGAAGCTGCTGGCATACAACGAAGAGCGAGATCCCACCAATTTGAAGCAATATCAGCCCCTAGATACGAAAATATCAGACTCGGCATTATCCGCAGCATCAGATCAAGAAAAGCCTCTGGCCGACCAGGAGAAAGGTGCCGACCACCTCCTCGTTACCTGGTCTCCCAATGACCCCCATAACCCGCGGAATTGGTCTACCCCCAAGAAGCTTTTCGTCACTTTCCAAATCTGCCTGCTCACGACCTCCGTCTACATTGGCTCCGCGATCTATACGGCGGGCCTGCAAGGCGTCGAGGCACAATTTCACATTTCTCCCGTCCATGCGCTCCTAGGTCTTACCCTGTTCGTTCTCGGCTATGCACTCGGTCCTATGGTCTGGGTATGTCGCTTCTCTTATTCTCGTTCGGAGAGGGTCCTCATTTGAGCTGCACTTGTTGCTCGTGTTTCATCAGCTAATAATCATGACTCGTACTAGGCACCCATGTCAGAAGTCCCCTTCATTGGCCGCACCCCGATTTATGTCGGTACCCTCTTCGCATTTGTTATCCTCCAATTCCCCGTCATCTACGCTTCCAACGCCAGCATGCTCCTAGCCTTTCGCTTCATCACCGGTCTCGTCGGCAGTCCCGTACTCGCGACTGGAGGTGCAACCATTGCCGACATCTACGAGCCTAGAAAACAGGCCTATGGTATCGGCGTCTGGGGCGTATCGGCAGTCTTTGGACCAGCATTGGGACCTCTCGTTGGAGGTTTCGCGGCAGAGAGTGAGGGGTGGAAGTGGACGATTTGGGAGTTGATGTGGTTGTCGGGATTCTGCTTTGTGGTGTTGTTCTTCTTCTTACCGGAGACAAGCAGCAGCAACATCCTTTATCGACGAACATTGAGGATTAGGGCGTTGGTGAAAAATCCAAAGGTCAAGTGTGAGCCGGAGCTCGAGGCAGAGGGCATGTCGGGGAAGGAGATTGCCATGATGGTCTTCGTTCGGCCTTTTACCCTAACTTTCACCGAACCGATCTGCTTTCTCCTCAACCTGTACCTGGCTCTCATTTACGGACTGCTCTATCTCTGGTTCGAAAGCTTCCCGATCGTCTTCATCGACACCTACCACTTCACCCTAGGGACGCAAGGGGTTGCCTTTTCCGGAATTCTCATCGGATCCGCGATCATGATGTTTCCATTCTTCTACTACAATTACAGATACGTCGAACCACAATTCAACGAGCAAGGCCAATTACGCCCAGAAGTTCGATTGCAACCTGCATTCGTCGGCGCATTCTTGATCCCCATCTGCCTATTCTGGTTCGGCTGGTCGGCACGTCCGTCAATACACTGGATCATGCCTGTCATAGGCAGCTCGTTCTTCAGCATGGGAGCCTTCCTGCTTTTCATGTCCGTGCTCGCCTATCTCGGGGACGCATATCCCAAATACATCGCATCGGTGTTTGCGGGGAACGACCTGATGCGGAGTTCGTTTGGTGCGGCGTTCCCGCTCTTTGCGAACGCTATGTATCATAAGTTGGGGATGGGTTGGGCGAGCAGTTTGCTGGGATTTTTGAGTATCGCGTTCATTCCCATTCCATTTATATTATACGTCTATGGGAAGAGAATTCGGGGCGCGAGTAAGATGGCTAGTCATGATTTGTGAGGGGAAGATTAGTGCACATAACGAATTTGGCATCGTAAATAGAATAATGGGCGATAGCAGCATTGAGCGTCTTCATTTGGCAGCGAACATAGAAATAGATTCTCACATCGAGCGTAAATACTAAACATCAACAGTCTCATATCTTCCTCAGGCATCTTGACAGACGAGCAGTATTGAAAGAAAGTGCTGATATGGTAAAGCTAGATCTCTCCGAAGACCAAAGATACCTATTCTTCCAATCACTATACGGGCCATCTCCTAACGCAAGTCTTATTCAAGGGGCTACCCGAAGTCTGGGAGCTCTCTGCGAAGTATGGGGCCGCAAAACAGCAAGCCTTTATCGTCGAAATCCTTAGACATCTGCCCTCGTTCGGGATGCTAAGCTTTCGCCTACGCCGGTATTGCTCGAAGCAGAAGATAGTGGGGTGTTGGGAGACGGGATAAAGCTTCCGTGTGCAAGCACCTCACGCGGGCAGTGTAGCGGTAAATGTGAATGCATAATGCCATGGATGCGTTCGGCATCCAAACGCAGGGTGGCTTCTTTCGCTTGGACATTTGGGCTGGGGCAATTGGCTCAGGGGAAGCAGAATATATGATTTGCTTGAAGCCCTTGATAAGTCTGAGAATGTGGAAATGGTTGGTTTTGGAATGAGGGCCTGAACATGCCTGATCTGGTCCGCGCTCGGTGAAATATCTCTGATGCCTTTGGACGCCGCTCGATGCACATTCATTATATTGTCTCTTTTCCTCAGGCGGACTTTCGGCTGTTGGAGCGAGATATCAGTCTGCTGCCTGTGACCGCAGGTCTGCATTATGGCCGAAGGAAACGATGTCACAGTCTTGGAAATCTGCCGGGGCTTCTGGGTATCAATGGATCTCTGCTGGCTGATAAGTCAGTATTATCGACTTAGCCCAGGATGACGCTTAAATGCAAGGTGCAATCTCAATCACGACTTCCCTTGAGCTGATGTAATGGTCAATGGGTTTGAGGTTAAAGATTACTTTATTCCGTGCATCTATGCTTGCATGCATCTCCTCGATGCTTGAGATCGCTATTTGATAGTACAGCAGACCCCAGAGGAGCATTCGGCGTTTAAGTGTCAAGCCTCATCTCACCCGTCCACCAGAGATCCTTCTCCCGCATCACGGTTAAGTTAGTCGGACCTAAGATCTCAATATTTCAATTTCCAATTCCCTTCTTGACTAAGTGCTCTTCTGCCGTGAACTCCTCCTCCCTTCGGAACATCGACAGCTTACAGTAGCGTACCGTACGAGGCACCGATCCAGATAGATCGCGTCTTGAAAGGATTCACCCGCCAGAGTGGGTCTCTTGGGGATGTCAAGAAACGCAAAGCCTGTCCGGAACCTATAACTCGTGAAATGGTGGACCAAACTCCCACGACTCTAACAGTGGCATGTGATACCTTAATACAGCCGTGTGAGCCTCGATTGAAGATACTTCATATTTTTCGACGTGAGAGATTGATAGAAAACGCAGATATGGGAACAGAATATTTCCGCTCGTCCCGAACTCAAGGATATCGAAACTTCCAAATAGGCGGCAGCGTTGTAATTCGTGACAATTTTTCGCCAGGCTTTGAAGTGCTTGAGCTGTAAGACAGGTGTAGCGGGTGTCAATATTCAAAGTCCTTAGTCGGGGCGTCAACCTTGCGAGGCGCTCGATTTGGCAGTCATCCAAGTCCGTGTCATTGAATCCAAAGTTTTCAAGGTCAAGACACCGCAAATCTTTACATGTTTCGGCAATCAACGAGATGACACCCGGGTCAAGGGGAATTACGGTTAAGATGATCGTTTGGAGCCTTGGGAGATATGGCATGAGTCGGTTAATCGCTGACGGCCAGGTAGTAAATTCGAGACTTCTCAATGATTGAAATGGAGACGGAACATGTTCCAGTATAGCATGAACATCGACAGAGTAAAGGTGTCCGTGTAGTGAGATAGTTTTCAGTGATACGTGACGGGCAAGTTGAATCCAAACCGCATCTGATATGAGGGCTACTCGGCCTATAGGGAAGCTGAATGTCGAGAGGGAGGGCATGGCTTTCAGAAACTGGACCAGTCCATCTGGGCTGAATTGACTGAGACTGTCGTGAATGGAGATCGTATCGAGACTCGGACAGCGCTCCTGGATAATTCATTATCAAGGGTCACTTGATGAGAGGATGTCTTACTTACCTGAATTTGCAGAAGGAGGGCATCTGTTGTTGGGCCTTTTTTTATCTTTAGTCGTCGTAGTCGCGGTGGTAGGTATCGTAGAAAATGGCGGAGTTCCTTCTCATGCCGGTACTTGGAGTTGTCAACGTTTAAGCTTATCAGTCGTCCAAAGGTATTGGTTGAGAATAATTCGAGATATTCACCATATTCCTTGTCGAATTCGAGAGCGCAGATCTTGGAAGCGTAGTAGTCAAGTCGACTGCTATCAAAATCCTCAAGCGCCTTCAGGGCTCTAAGAGGAGGGTACTGACTCCAGAAAAATGTGACAGCTTCATCGGCCCAAAGCCTATTGACTTGGATACATGCGAAAAGAGAGCGACGTTCAGATACATGGCTCAAGATTATTGCAACGAGTTCAGGGAGAGCGAGCGCTTGGGTACATGCCGACATCATGAAGCAAATGGTGAAAGCGAGACTGGAATAAAGGCTCGACTTTGAGATGCTGGCGCCTCGGTCTCAAGCCTGGGGAACGAACGAGGTGGCAAGTTTGGCTTCAAGGCTTGAGGTAGAGCAAGCTCCCACTCATTGACCTCCAGATATCCAGAGGAGTGTTGCCAGACTCAGTGATCGTCGTCGCTTGAACACTTCGTCGTTTGATACACAAGCTGATGTGTGGAGAAAGAAGGTTCTTGAAAGCCAGTGACTGGGTAGCCAACTGATAGTTGTACGACGTCTCGAAATGCTCACGTTGTACGCGGAAAAGGGAGTCTGTGGTGTCAACGGCCAATCAAGTGTAAGCTTAGTCAGATTTGAATGCAGCC
>JAABUP010007424.1_pt1 | contig 14724 bp, 11 predicted proteins | sample 5559201 | NCBI WGS metagenome assembly JAABUP01 (sample SAMN10711887, study PRJNA513373) | rock metagenome | isolation source: Antarctica rocks | place: Antarctica | reverse complement strand
GGAGTGTCGTGTCCGTGCGATAGTTCGGGCGGTCATTTGGTCCGAATTCTGGTAACATGTCGCCTGGACAGCCTGGTGGCCACTGGATCAGCCCGTCAGTAAAGCGTATACGAGTGAGTGCCATTCCGTGATGATCAATGGTAAAACCTACTTCCGCATACTCCTTCAGGGGCGGAGCCGAAGGCGAGCTTCCTCTCTACCAAAGTAAGAACTTGCAGGGCTGAGACCTGACACAAAGGTGTAGCGAACGAAGAGCCACTAAAGACTTGATGTAACATGATCGGCGAGAGACGGTTTAGGATCTGCGACGGCTTCTAAGACAGAAGATTAAGGGGATTAAGAGAAATCGAGTCCTAGAATGGCTTCTTATAAGGCCAGTATAACCATAGGGCAGTGCTTCATCCGCTGCTACCACTTCCAGTTCCCGAACTACTTCATTGCCACATATATGGCATACATGGGTGCGAGCGTTCGTTGGAGAGGAAGCGAGATCGGGTAGTCGCATGTGCATGTTTCGTGTAAATGCTGGCATGAAGTTTCACATAGTCAAAAGACATGTGCAGTCTCTTTTCGTACCCGCGAGGTTATGAATGTATAGAAACGATAGGCAGAACGAAAGGTTCCATATTCATGTGGTAGCTTCAGCCGCAATTACTTTGTAGGTAGCGACCAAATCCCAACCCGTAGAGTGGTGGGAATCAGATGCGGGCAAGGGACGCCAGAGGCCCCGAAGACGCCAGACACCTTGCGTTAAAACCAGCATCAAGCTTCAAACTCCGAATAATTGCAAATCGATTCAATACGAATACATACCACGTGGAATCGTAAATGCGCTTCTTGCTCACAAGCTGACGCCCCAGACGCCTCTACCACCACTAACTCCTAACCAGTCACCGCCTTGACTAGTCAACAAACTTTGTGGGCCCCAGCTAATGTTACCAACCTCGTAGTCGCATTGCCAACATGCAGCGGGGCCTCTTGCGTTATCCGTGCTTGCGGCCAACTGTCCGGTCTGGGAACCGTTGACTCCCACGGGAACGGCTGCAGCGTTTCCCTGGTTAAGCAGATCCCAAATAAGCACGAGAGAGTCGTCGGCACCCGACGCAAGCGTACCACGCCGCGTTGGTGACCATTCGATGCAATTGATCGCTGCTTTGTGACCTCGAAGCTCTAGGAGAGCTTGACCAGGTTGCCGTACATCGAGGATTCGGATGATGTTCGAGTCCTGAGAGAAGGTAGCCAGGAGATGTGCATCATGTGGTGAGGCTACACAGCGTTGTCAGACCAAACATAGAGCACCGGAAAGAAGTCGAACTCTCACCAGCTAGCCGCAGTAAAGGAGGGGCATAGGACATTGTCTGCTGCGCTGTCGTCGGGCTCATGTTCCCTGGGCTCGATGCTACAACGGAGCTGCCGTCAACTCCGAGTTCGTGTAAGATGTAAAAAGAAACCTACATTTCTCGTTCTTCTCTGAAGGCTCGTATATGATAGTGCTATGCTCTAAGCTCCTCAAGTCAAACATCCGAACGCTACCATCCGCGCCACAGCTGACAAAAACATCGACACTGTTGGCACAAAACCGCACGTCAAACACTTCTTTGTCATGTGCGATCAGCTGCGTCTTAGCAGTCAACGTCGGTATATCCCAAATAGTACAAGTAGTATCAATACTGGATGTGATGATGAGGCTAGGAGATAATGTGTTCCAGTCCAGAGAGGTCAAGGGAGCAGTATGTTCTGGAGATTTTGAATTGGAGAGGAGAGCGAGCGGAGTCAACTTTTGCGGTATTGCGTCTTTATTATTGGCCGAACGGGTGATGGAGTTGCTGGCACTAGAGCTGGAACCTGGAGGCAATGACCACAGCCGTAAGTGGTCTCCGGAGGTAGCTAGGAGGTCTGTAGATTGTTTTTGAGAAGATGGCGGCTCCCACAAAATGCGTGTGACGGGGTATGAGTGAGTTGCCTCGGCCGTCTTGACGAAATCCAGGCCGTATTGTGGCACGCCCTGGGAAAGTTCTGCGTCCGGTTCAGGCACCAACTGCGTATCAAGGATTTGTATCTGTAGTAGATACAGATCAGCTATCAAGTTGGTAAGAGCTACCAGCAAGAAGGCAATTTGCCCTGAAGAGCAAAATGAGTCTGCCTAAAGAGGCACTCACAAAATTATGTCCGTCTTCCAGATAGCTTCCAACCGCTATCCTGCCCGCGGAGTTGCCTCCATGGTATTGTTGTACAGGCCATTTACACCAGTCGAACGCATATATAGCCCACGGTGCGAGGTAGTTGCTGTTGGTTGGTGTCGGTGATGCTCCGTCGTAGGAGTAGGGATTCGCGCTCGTAGGTCCGTCAGACAGTCCAGAATCAGCACGAGGCCTGATATCAGCCAGTCCTAGAGGAGAATAGGACGTTAACCCTTGTGGTGTCTGTGATGAGGTGTATTTGTGATTCGGAAGCGAGGCGTATTTCGGATTTTCAGGGGTATTTGAGAATGGGATGTATTTCTGTTGGTCATGACCAGAAGGACTCGATCGAGAGTAGCTGTGAGAGTGAGTAATGGTTGCAGAGCGAGCGGGTGTTGCGTATTGTTGTGATTGAGTGGAGATCTGAGGTATGGTAGGGACGGTCGACGGTGCGGTGTAGGCCCCAGCATTTCCTGCTTGCAGCGCACCGGGAAGCGTAGGCCCCAATGTACTTTGTGGATAATGAGGACCTTGGGGTGTTGCCTGCTGAAGACTGATTCCTGGTGCCCCACCAGCGTAGTAGTCTTGGGATGAGTGTTGAAGATGTTGTTGTGCGTGGAGGGGCATTTCTCGAGAACCGTGCTGGCCCATAGCCGCATTCGATGGTATATGTAGCTCTTCGGGCTGCCTTTCAAATGTCTGCGCTCGCCGAGGAGTCTCAAAGTGCTGTGAAGAACTTGAGAGCGCGGATACCGGACCTGATGCAGGATTGGGCGCTCCTGGACCAGGCAAACCAGAGATCATTGGCGGTGCTGTTTGTCCACCAGTATTTAGACCTGGAGCATTCCCACTGGGCGAAAAGAAACTGTCTGTGCCCGCCGCGGTCGTCCCTGACGTTGCTACTCGCAGATTTCCAGCCGGAGCGCCTACTGAGCCCAAAGTCTGCGCCGCGTGGTAGATTCCGCTCGCGGTATCGAGTTGGTTCGAGGGAGCATTGTGCAAAGCTGATGCCGAGGAAGAATAGTGGTGCCCGGGGAGAGGCATATTCACCATTGGACGTGGAATGCGGTCAAGCCTTCGACGGTGCCCTGAGACTTTTGTGATGCACGGCGTCCACTTCGTAGTATTGGGAAATGTGCTTGCGAAGCTTAGTCATGCAATTTGTCGGTGACTGACTGCCAACTCAGACCCGTACCTGTCGAATCAAGCAACATTGGCTTTGTATATGGTTTGAAACTTGAAATTATTTGCCTTCAACCACAGGTGCTCTAAATCCTGACGTGTACCTGTTCTTTCATATGATATACAATCCCTTATGGCCTCTCCAAATACTTTAATACCGCTTTCATTGCTTCTCCTTCCCGCCCCACCGTCACCCCCCTCATCACCTGCTTTGAAAGCTGCGTACGGTCCAGCATTGACCTCTCTTCTTCCCACAGTGGCAAAGTTCCCCAATCACACTTCAAAAGCTTCCACGTTGGAAATAGCATTGTCATTTCCTTTCCTTCCTGAGCAAAACCGCAGTCCACGAAGCGGCATCTACTTTAAAACCCAAAAACTCATTGGCGGACTCTACAAGTTGAATTCTATAATCTGTGCGCAGCAATCTATAGATGTCGAAGACCAAGGCGGAGTCAATGTTCGAATTCTCCTGCTAGATTCTACTAAAGGTCTACACCCAGCCGACGAGGACAATGACTCTTCCCCGAAAACCCCGCCTCCAGACCCTATCACCGATCTACCAACGCTGGTACGATGCAACAGACCATGGACACGCATTTTCTCCCTCGAGAGTGAGGAAGGGGAAACCCTACTAAAAAGCTTTGAGGGTTTCAGAAGTCGATTCCTCCCAAGAGCAAAGAGCTTAGAGACGATCAGAGTCCCAGGTGGCATAGGAATGATTGACGTTAGCGAAAACACTTTCTCAGGAAGTCAGCAAGACAAGCGGTCAAATAGGAAACACTACTCCGTAGCCGTTGGAGGAACATTCGACCACCTGCACGCCGGCCATAAACTTCTACTCAATATGACCGCGTTCATGCTAGAGTCATCCTCCATCCAGTCGAAACCAGTGGACAGGACCTTGACCATAGGTATCACTGGCGACGAGCTACTCCGAAACAAAAAATTCGCCGGGTACATGCAAAGCTGGGACGAGCGGCAGAAAGGGGTATTGGACTTCCTGATTTCGATACTAGACTTCTCCCTACCAAGCCACGTGACCATCACCATCAAGCGCGTATCTGAATCCGGCCCTAACGGGAAGGCTGTCATAGCAAGACTCGAACCGGATCTAAGGATAAGATGCGTAGAGATCTCCGACCCGTTCGGACCCACCATCACGGACGAGTCGATTTCTGCGTTGGTCATTTCGGCCGAGACACGCGCCGGAGGTAAAGCTGTGAATGAGAAGCGCCGCGAGAAAGGATGGAAGGACCTGGAGGTGTTTGAAGTAGACGTCCTGGATGCCGAAGAGGAGGGTGACGATGAAGCTGTGGCTGTGACGGAGAACTTTACGAGTAAGATTAGCAGTACCGAGATTCGGCGACGAAGGAGTGAGAAATCTCAGTCCGGTGTCTGAAGGTATCGATATTGAGTTCGCAGAGAGTGGAGATCCGTATTGAAGCTCGATCAATCCTCTCGTCCTCCGAGTGACTGCATGAGAACAGCCATTGGGGTACGGCAGTGCCATGGCGGTCCACTTGCAGCCCGATGCCGTCGCTCCACCTTGCACAACCCTCTCACAGGGTTGGCAGTCCGTACAAATCATCACCATCCAGCAACGTCTGCCACATTCTCTATCACAGGGCTGCCTTGAAGTAGAGCAACGTGTGTTCCAAGGCTGAGTGATCTGTGGTGGATGGCGCAAAGATCATTGAATGCTCGGCGTCCGTTGAGTCCCGCCGTTCGAGACTGGTAAATCATTTAAGCTGTGGGCAGGAAACGACTTCAGGATCGTTGATGCTACTTGAAGAGGTGGGACAGAGGAGACAGGCGAGGGCCGGTGCGCAGTGTAAGGAACGAATCTAGATGCTGTTGTGTACTCAACATGAGGCGAATTTCCGCGCGCTAAAAACCAATTGCAAAACTGCTCAAGAGTAGTCCGTGCATTATGTGTATGCCGCATGGGAACGCCTGCGCTGTCTGTGAGATCTGTGCCTTGAAAAGAATAGAAGCAGAAGATACAAAAATATACAAATGCGACCCAAGTCCAATGCACGGCACGGCCGTTCTATCCCAAATATGGAGGCTTCCGTGGTGGATTAATTCGAGCTATGTTCCGGACACCGCCCCACAACCCATTTTTCCCATAGCTTCCGTTCCTGGTACGACACGCTAATGCCATTGTCATCTAGATCGCTTGCAGACTCCGGATGGGAACCCGAACCGCAGGTGCAAAAGGGCAGAGATGCAGGTGTGTCTGGTGATAAGGCAAGCTCGTTCGCCTCCGGCCCATGATCGTCATCCTCCTCTCCATCATCCTCATCATCATCATCATCCGCAGAATCTTCGCCTTCTTCAGTGTCATTATCATCGCCCTCAGCGCTGAGATGTGCTGGGAATTCGTCCTCGTCATCGCTGTCACTTGCGCCTCCTGGAACATCATCCACGACCTCCATGCTACCGGCCCATAGCTCATCGAAGTGTGTCGAGTAGCCAATCCGCCGCAGAGAAACCCAATCCAGTAGTTCCATCTCTTCGCGTAGCATTCCTAGCACGTCCTTCCACAGACTCCCGTCTTTGAGAAGTACATCCCGTAGACGCAGACCTCTGAGAGTTTTACGATGCCGTCTTGCCAACGCAATGATCTCTTTTGCGTCGAGCCGCCAAGCTTGGATTCCAAACGCGCGGAGCTTCTCCCAGCGGACGTTGTGGAAAACCTCCTCAAGCTTGAGCGCTAAAGGTGATCTTGACGGAAACCCTATGTGTACTGCTTGCATGTTCTTCGCTGCCGTAAAGACCGTCTTGAACAGACCGGAGAGCTCTTTCATTTTCTCGTTTAAGCCGATACCGTCATCAAAATGCAGCTCCAAACACGTTAAGCCCTCTGCCAGATTGAAGACTTTTTGGGAAGGATTCTCTTTGAGCACGAGCACACTCTGGGGGTTCATCATCGGACCCGAGAAACGACTGAAAGGAGAACGCGCGTAGAGTAGGGCTTCGCCAATGGTCTTGGTAGCATGTACGCACGCTGGGGTCCATCTCAAATCCACAAGCTGGGTCGCAAAGTCATGGTTCTCCCGGATATAATCTAGAAGGTGTCGATCTGCTTCATCCTGTAGTCGCAAAATTTGAACATGCTGGAGTGACGTGAACGCGGACATCGCTCTCTTCAGAACAATGACATCCTCGCTCGACCGAACAATCTTTTTCTGGTCTTCGGCTTTTCGCTTGAAGTGACCAGCATCCAGAGGAAGTGAATCATCATCCAGTTCATGCAAAAGCTCGCCAATTCTCTCTCTTCCTGTTGCTCTGTCAGATCAAAAGCCTGGCTCTCGATACTACTAGGCTTACCTACCTTCAACGTAGAAACAAGGGATCATGTAACTAAACTTCTTCGTGTGCTTCGCCAAATGCTGGTTCCCACAAATGCCTTCCAGTCTTCTGAAACCCGCCTGCGAGAACCTTGTGGTGACCCTGGTGAACTGGTGTGGTATGCCCAAGTCTGCGAACCGTTTGCAGACCAGTCGAAAATGGCCGATGTCTTGCGCTTGGGATGGTACCGGGGGAGCCGGAGGTTTGAAGCTTTCCACTGATAGATAAGCTCGTCTGTCTATGCTAACGGACTTTTCTGGATCTGCCTCAATATGGTCGAGGATATCTCGCAGTAATTCGTTGGATAGTTTCTGTATGCCATCGATCTTCCCCATCGCGTGCTTGCGCCGTCAGAAGCGGGCATGCAGACGCCGACTATAACGGATCTTCTACATCAGAGATCGTTCGGGAATGGTGAAGGGCAGGTATGTGAGAAGTGTGGGTTCCTTTCGCAAAGCATGGACAGAAGGGAACGAGGATATAAGTGATGGCGCAGCCACGGAACAGCTGGCGACAGACGATATCAACGTCAGACGAAGTGGTGCCAGCGCACGACATGAGCAGGAATGCGGCCAGAAAACCTTCACTGAAACAATGCACAGCAGAAGTACAAGCAGCCGAGCGCTTCACTTTATGATTATGCTGTCGAGTAGGATGTGAGCGACATCTGCAAAGGCATTCCGCAGCAAACACAGATGGACCAGTCGTTGCTCAAGTCGACCCTCCATAAAATCACATGATCAGAATTCTTCCACCGGGAGCTCCCTCCCGCTGCAGCTATGTGTCCTGCCGGAGCGACTACGGGCCTGTCAAGTGACGTGAAGGATCGTTCACGACGAGCAAGGCAAGCGACGTGCATCAGTGGCTGGCCCCTCTGGACTGAGTACACGAATCATCATGCAGCGAGACGGTCTCGACAATCAGTGGCGAAGGGAGTTCCATGCAGCACATCGAGTTGGTACGTTGCTATATAAAGCTTGATGGAATGTCGTCGAGAGAGGCCGAGGTTGAGTCGGCTTTGTTGGTCAACATGCGCTCGTCAATTTCGATCTAACCCTTGTGAGCTTAACGGTGGTGTCCAAGCGCGGCGCGTGCGATAGATACATGTATACATAGGTAGATAGAGAACCCTTGAGCATACTCGAGCATAATTATTGAAGTTGGTGGTATGCTCCGGAGTGGTGCGATTGGCATTGTTGATGCTTCTACATTATGTTCTGCCTTTTACCGAGCTCGCATGGGATTGGAGTGCTCGGAAGATCAAGCCTGCCGTCATACAGAGTGTTATGCTGCGCCTGATTATGCCCCATTGACGATTCCGTCGTCTTCCTATTAAGCTAACGCTTAGGACATGGGAAATGCACCCTAATGGCGAATAGCTGGTATCAGAAACAGCACCCCGCACCCCATCGCGATTTCGTCACCTTTACGGAGACGGCGTGCCTTCTTCGTACCTAGGACCGTCATCGCCACCCCATGCCGCTGGAGTCTCAGAAGAAGGCGTCGGCGCAGTCTGGCCCAGTCCTCCCCCCGGTGTGTCAGGTGCAGCCTCACCTCCCCAAGCAGTAAACCTTGGCGTAGGTGGTGCCGCCGGCGTCGGGGCCAGAGACGAGCCCGAAAGCCCACCAGTTATTCCAGGTGTAGGAGCGTCATAAGCCCTGTTACCCCAGGTTTCGCTATTGTGAGCAGAACCTTGATAGGCTGGTGTTCGTGAGCCGCCAAAATCGGCATAGGGAGTCTTCGATCCGGCGTTGAACGCATCGCTGTAGCCAGACTCGCCAAAAGGGGTGCGCGAGGAAGGGTTGAATGCAGGTGTCCTCTGCAGCTTTGTCAGCTAATCTCGGATCTCTGTTCACTACAACACGCGGTCTTACGCCTCCGGCACCCCCGTAAGCGGTGCGACTTCCATCCGCGTATGGATTGACTGTTCGGCCACCATCCGCCCCATAAGCTGGTGTTCGAGAACCCGCAAATGAATCTGATTTCCACGCTGGTGCTATTGGTGTGTCAGTTGAAGCACTTCTGCTGAAGGAATGGAGATGATTACTTCTTCCGCCATTCGCAGCCCATGCAGGTGCTGCAACTTGATCAGCCGAAGTCCTGCTCAAAGAACTAAGATACAACTCACTTCTGGATGAAACACCCCAAGCCGGCGTTCTTGAATCATTTCCTGCGCCCATGGGGGTTCGACTTCCTTGCCAGTCATGTGGTACTCTCGATGGCGTGGACCCTCCAAAGCCGCCCCTACCAGAACCACCTCTGCCCCTACTTCCGGAAAACCGCTGGTAGTCAATGGATTGGCCAGTAAGAGGACTACAAGATGTTAGCAGGGGCAACATAACGAAGCAAGGAATGCCAACTCTTTGAAGCCAAGAGTTTCCTTAGAAACAGTGATAGTCCTGCTCTTGGTATGTAATTCTACCCGAGCCTCCAGATCTGTTGTGTCTTTGACAATCCCCAGTAAGCCCTTATATGGACCCCTGCGGATGGTGACTGTCTGTCCAAGGGCACGATCTCTGCCAAAGGCCTTCGGTGGAGGCATTGCAGCATTACCGTTCGCGCCTCCGTTCCTCTGCAATGCTGGGTTCATCCTCGTAAGATCAGGCCCGGCTGCTCCACCTCCGGTAACGCGACCTCCTTTTGCGGCTACCGTTGCTACGTTCGTTGCCCTTACGACGGATATACCGGAGTTCTCAGTCTGCTCTCGATTATGCAGGAAGAGAAAGGAGCGATAGATATGCAGGATAATTCCTTGCTTCTGCTCTCCACCAATTTCCCGAACTGTGTCGTCAGTCCGGATTTCGGAACCATTGCGATCTGTAGCTACAGCGTGGCGACGTTTCTCGATTTTGTTCGAGATCTGTGAAGGCATGATGGAGCGTATTGAACCATTTTGATCAAGTACCCGCAATGACTCGCGGTCGACTTTAGTCACACATGCAACCGTTGCTGGACTGTTATAGCCATTAGCAGAGCAGTGGATCACGTGAGGGAGGTGATCTTACTCTAACTGGACGAGATCATGCACGTCGTACTTCCCCAACCCACCAGCAACACCGGAGTCACTGGCTTCTCGAAGATCCTTACTGAAAACTGTAATCTCTTGCATACTAAGGTCGCTCAGAAGTGTAACTCTGTCATCTTTGATCCGCACCACCATGCCAACCTCGTCCCTAAATCGGCTTCCCCCAATGACCTTGACGTGGTCACCCTCCTTGAATCGCTTTCTTAAGCCTTTGACCGGAACCTCGATCATTTGACCTCTGAGGTCGCCATCTATTATATTCAGAGTCACAATATCCCCCCGTACAGAAACAGCCTTGCCACAAACACCTTGTTGTTCGCCCTCATAGACCTCAACCATATCACCCGGTAAGTAACTGTCACTGGCGGTGCTGTTCTTCAGACTCGCTGCCAGGGCGGCTAAGTCGAGGTTCTCGGTCCCATCCTCGGCGCCGGCGGTGAACTTCGTGACTTCCTCTAGCGTAGGATTGACGTTCTCCGTAATGAGGTGCTGAATCTTTACATCCTTGATCAGGAATCCGTTGATGTAGGTATCGCCCAGGTATGTCCAATGCTTCTTGTCTAGGTTTGACACAGGTTGAAGATATTTCAGATGCTTTTTCTTGGCTTCCACTTCGGAAAAGAGTCTCTGCGGTGGCCTAGATGCTGGATTATTAAGCCCCAGTCCACCTTGCCGTTTCCTCTTCTGTCCGTCACCTCTCACACCGTTGTCGATCATGGGTGCATTAATATCCTCGCTGGCTCCATAATCCAGACGAGGCACAATCCTCAAGGAGACCTCGAGCCCATTCGTTTCCACATCATCGATCTGAGCAAGATCGCCCGCATACTTTCCTCGCTTCATCCGGACGTAACCTCCAGGCTGTAATTGTTCGCTCTTTGTCACTCTTAGAAGATCTGGCATTTCCTTGATGGGTACCAGAACACACTTCGCCCGTGGAAAGACATTGGCCAAGCCTTCAAGAGCAGTGAAGATGTCCGCTTGCTTCCGAGCTTCGACGTAGACATACCCGATCATTGTTCCTCCTCTCTCGAGCGCAGACATGATCGGGACCGGGTGTCTTGTTGTAACCCTCTCCTCGATCCTCTTCATGATGGCAAAGACCACCTCTTTCTCTTTTCCTGGTTTACATCTGACACCCCAGATGCTTGGATCATTAACACTTGGAAGCAGAAGGCGCTTCGGAACTACCACCGAGTCCGTTGGAGCAACACGGTTGCGACCATACCGTTCCTTGAGCGCCTGTGCCTGTTTCTCGGCGTCCAGACTTTGCTCGAGCTCCCGCCTACGATCGAGTTCTCTGTGTCTCCGATCGTCTGTCTCTGCTCCTACTGGAAGGTCCGCTAGGTCGTCAGGGTGCGTATCGGCAATGAATCCATCGGGCTGCTCTTCATCATCGTCCTCATCACCATCATCTTCCTCGTCTACTTCGGCCTCCATGTCAAGAAATTGGTTCCGACGATCCCGGCGTGCGCGTTTACGAGGACGTCCCTGAAATCCGTTAACCCGTCATCCCTGGGTGCAATACACCTCGCAAAAGCCCAAGCAGAGACCCAACTCACCGAGACCGCTTCCTCATCCTCATCCTCATCTTCCTCGTCGTCCTCTTCATCCTCGTCCCCGTCCCCAACGCCATTCTCTCCATACACTCCAACGATATCCTGCGCATCCTCTTCTACGTTTCCATTGACTTTCACATCCCGACTCCGTCGTCTATTCTGCTCTTCATCTTGTCTCTTCTTTGAGACACCATCTTCGTCCCCATCATAGCCATCTTGAAACATTGACCGCCGTGATTGCTCATTTGGGTCCTCACGCGACTTCACTGTACCTTCAGCGTCACTATCACCAGCAGCATCGTTGTCTGACACATCAGCTGGTGGGGGATTGAAGTTGTCGTCCTCAGATTCGGATCCAAAGTCGGCGTCGAGTAGCGCAGCTGTTGCCATTTCTTTCAGGAATAGGCTATGACGTTGGTAGGCACGTCTGAAAAGATACTTTAAGAGGTGTTTTCGAAAACTGAGCTTGTCCTGGGAGAAACGTCGGCGGATGGGTAGAGTGCTTGGTGCTGCTTTGGAGGTGTTATCAGCTTTGCGGTCTTTCGGCGGCCGTTCGCTTGCTAAGCGAGGCATATCCGTTTTAGTGCAGAATAGCGGCCTCTCTCCGTGATCTGAAGTTACATGTACTCAGGCTTTTCCACTCTGTCACGAGTAAAGACACTCTTCCAAGATAAGTGAGACTAGGAAATCGTATCTTGTTGTTGCGTCTAAAAGATTGAGACTCAAGCGCATCGAATGGGAAATTCTCCTTAGCGCACGTCTGGCCGAGCTTGACGGACTGACCATTGGCCGATTTTGATTGCTAGCTACCTTATTGACAAGTTTTCCACCTTCATTACTCTGTGTCATTTGGACTCATGCTTTATCAAGAATCCTCAATTTTGCTGGGGCAAACTTCTCTCCAACGGAAGGACTCTGTTCTTAGTGGGCTTACTTCATATGTTGAACAGCCTAAGATCTGCTTCGCGGATCCATCAAGCCTGCTGGTTCATAACTTTCTAGGACTTTGCACCGGTCATATTAACTAAACTGAAGAAATTTTCCTACAGAAATCAGTCTACTGATCGCTGAGTTCCGTGCGAGAAGTTTGAGCTTTCAGCATACAGCCTACGTTAAGGTTGCATGCTACAGTCAGCTTCAGCTTTCAGATGGTAGTGGGTGTATTGAAGAGTTTCTGTACAAGGTTGGGCCCGTATGAGCTGCTACACAGTCCATACAACGGCTGGCGGAACATCACACATCTGAACAATAATATCCAGACGATGGATCACATAATGTTTGCAAACATCCTGGATTCTTTTTTGAAATGATGGACGAGGAGGTTCGAGACCGCAGGACTAACCTCCAACCGATTCTTCTGCGCAGCACGGATTAGCGGTGTACCAGTACATCAACAAGAGTTGTGAGCGCACCACGATGAAGTTTGCCACTTTGAGATTCTAACCCCTAAGGAAAGAAACTGAGCTTCGGCCGGAAGATGCCACTAAGGTTCTGAGTATCCAGAACCGTGTGTTGTGCTCTTATGGAACGTGGCAAGGTCGCTTCGATCCATGTGTGCTATTACGGAAAAGAAGGACAATACCGCTTTTTGAGTGACCGAGCCTTGATTGGACCTGGCATCCTGACGGCAACATCAACGTGTTAGGTCAGGAAATCGCAATGGCGTTTTAGAGTGTGACAATAGTCACTATAATATAGATCAAATAGTGGAGCTCCAGGACGCAGGAGTTCATCCACGGCCTTTTCAATGTTGACTGAGAACTTACAGCTACCATGTGCATAGATTGAAAAGAAGACATCCTCGACGTTTTGGAACGTGTTACGGCGCTCAGAAAATCTCGCACTAAAGTTGACTATAGTTGATGTGTTACTGCGGGAATCCGCATCTATTGAGCGTCAAAAAATCAAGATTCATCTTTCTTTCGTCGGTGCATTTGAGGGATCTGCTGTGTTCCACAGAGGTTAGTAGGATGATGGGGTTATGAGCTGTTTTGGACGCGCTACCACTGACAGGTTCCTATGCGTAGAAAGGGATTACATTACTGTTTGGAGACGTACTATGTCAGCGATTTCTTACAACCGTACAATAATCCATCAAGCCTGCTCGATCATGCCAGCCCACAGCAGCCTGAAGCTCCGAGATAAAAGAAGAACCAAAAAGGAGCTCATGTGTTTCCTTAGACGGACATTTTGGAAATAGTCCGGATCAACTGTATCTTCAACCACAATTGGGAACTGTCATAGTCACTATTCCTCACAATCATCCAGTCACAAACTGCCTTTGATCTCCTCAGACTTCAGGCTGACAAGTACGACGAAAGCCGTAAGAAGGCATGTCTTTGGCCACTCCAGGGAAACGTCAAGAGGCTTGCATCGCTGGTCTTATATTTCCTACCATCTGAAGATGTCCACGCGGATCACCCTCTTTCCGTTCCCGGTCTGGGCTGTTGCCCAGTCGTTACTCAACCAACTTGTTCTTTGAAGCCTCCTTAATACTGTTCAGTGCCATATGAAATATTGAACATCTTCATAGCTATAACAGATACGGCCCAAATATGTACACTCCAACGGACATGCTGCTAGTTGTACCATATGCGCATGATTCAGCGTATATGCCGCACTAAACTTCAGCCGACTTCAGCGATTCGTCATGGATGGTGAATGCTCCTGAAGGGAAGCCATCCGTTGTTCATTGATGCTTGAATAGAGTGCTGTCAGTGCAAAGAGCCAGAGGCCGAGTAGCCATGATATGGAAATAGAGGCGAGTCAAGTGACAACTGTGATATTTTGGCTCTCTGCTTTCCCCTTGGCGGCGTTGTCCTTGACCGGGTCTGCAAAGTTCAGTCATAGCTTCAGCTTTGGTTCCTTTCGTGGCGATATACGGACAACTGCTTTACCCCAAACCTTCCTATCTGCGAGATCTCTCATCGCCCTAGGAACATCTTCAAGCCCAAGATACGTCTCTTCATACACGATTGGCTGTACCAAGCCTCGAGCAATCAGCTGACTCAAACCGCTCCACACCTTCTTCGTCTCGTTCGGATCCCTCCTATTTGTCTCTCCATACCGCTATCATCAGATTAACCCCCCTCACAACACCTTTGTTCCCAAGTATCCACTTACATATCCAATCACTTGCGCCTGCCTTAGTAGAATCCGGTTCACCGCAATCTTCTCAACACCCCCCTCACTTCCCGCAAAACCCACCACAAGCACCCTGCCCCCATACTTCAGGCACCTCACACTCTTCCCAACCAACCCCACACTGTCAAAAGCCAGATCAACACCCTCCCCCCCACTCGCCTCAACCACTACCTTCTCCCACCCGTCCACACTATAATCTACCACCGCGTCCGCCCCCGCCCTCCGCGCAACCCCCATCTTCTCCAGCGACCCCACCGTCGCAATAACCCTAGCCCCCACC
>JAABUP010007423.1_pt1 | contig 14724 bp, 20 predicted proteins | sample 5559201 | NCBI WGS metagenome assembly JAABUP01 (sample SAMN10711887, study PRJNA513373) | rock metagenome | isolation source: Antarctica rocks | place: Antarctica | reverse complement strand
GCCCACAAAAGCAGCTCAGTTTTGTGACTTACATGCACACAATGGTGACAATGCTGCAGCTGCACCACCTGTTGTATCGTGGCATGAGTTCCTTCTGCCAGAGAGCTGCACGACTTCTCTCTGGTGTCAAGATGCATGTCAAATCTGATGAAAGAACCACTGCAGGTGATTTGCAGCATTACCTTGGGCTGATGAAGTGCTGGGCTGTGTGGCGCTCAGAGCACTTCTACTGCTCTTCTTGCCTGGCCCAGCAGCAGGGGTGACCATGTTCTCCTTGCCCTGGGGGTCAGGGTGGGAGCCAGCAGGGGGGTGCGAAGGACGGGCCTGATCCAGCAGTAGGTGCAAGTCCTGTGCAGTCTGCTGGGCTGCATTCTCAATAGCAGCCTCCATTTCCTCCTGCACTCAAGACCAGCATTGGTCAACAGCACTCCCGCGAATGGCGCGACCTTTGTGTACGACCACGGGACTGCTTTGCATCATGTCAGATGCATCAGTCTGCTCTGGCAAAGGAGGAGGCGTGGATGTAGTCTTGCCGTGGTTGGCTGCAATGTGTATGTTGCTGGGCAGGCCGTTCAGAGACACTAAAGGACGACTGGAAAATGTCAACAGCACACACACGTACAAACATCTCTGACAATGCTGGTCACAGCTGTGCAGACAGCTCCTGATTCCTGTTGCATGTTGCTGCGGCAGACCACCTTGTGACAAGCATTAGCCTGTCATCCCGTAGGCTTGACAGCTTTCACAATACTGCATCACAACAGCAAGCTTGGATGCTGGCTTGTCTTGGTCAACAGAGCTGGTAGTGATGTGGCGTGTGCAAAGACATGAATTCTGAGACTGTGCACGAGATGCTGACCTTGGACTGCCAGGCTTGGCCCTCCTGCAGTGCCTGCTTGCCTCTGCCGGCCAGCATGAGGCTGCGTCTGCTGACCGGCGTCGCGTACAGGTGGTGCCGCCGCAGGCTGGCCGGCTGAAGGGGGTTCTTCTCCAGCGGGCTGCGTTCATTGCTTCCGGACGGTCCCTGCCCACTCGCCGCTGCTGTGCCTGGTACAGGGAACTGGCTACGCACTGCCAGATACCTGCAGGGCCAGGAAGGAGTCGTAACTAGCTGTGGTGGCTTGCGTCCGCAGCTAGGAAGTACTGCGAAAACGATGCATGAGATATGCGTGACACAAAAGGTACGTGGGACCCTACTGAGTCCCAGTGACCTTGATATGGTGGGCCCAGTGAAGGATTCTGGCTGCACAATGCCGGGTGCTTGAACAACACAGAGTCTGATGAAAGGTACAGCATGGTTTGCTTGGGCTTGAATGCTGGGCACAGAATGTAAGAGCTGACTTGTCGCATGCATGCTCATGCAACTTTCTGACCTACTGCATCCTCAAGTGTTTCAACTGACATGTAGAATAGACACAAACTAGCAAACTGTAAGATCACTACTTTCTGGTCAGACAGCACTTACTATTCAGTCAGACAGGGCTAGTGTCACGACATGCAAGAAGGAGTGGCTGACCTGACACACTGTTCCAGGTGGAAGCGCTCCCTGAGTAGCAGCATGCACTCATGCCGCATCTCCTCCAGCTCTTGCTTCAACCTCAGGTGGTACTGGATCTTCTGCCGGGGATTGTTGTGTCCCATGCCTGCTGTCCCCAACACCTCCTGAACCGGCCCACACACATGTTACTACACATACCGCTGTGACTCACCAGAAATAACCCCCTTGGAGGCAAGCTTCGGCCAGCCAACATGACCAATGGAAGCGCTACTGCTTCTGGAGCATACAGAAACAATCACTTGCAATTGCGCTCACAGACGCTAGGTCATCAAGCTTCTGATCACGAGCATGGTTAGTCTCTTGTACTGCAGCAAAGGTCAACACATTGCTTTATAACTAATGCAACAAATTTGCTTCAATCTTTTTCCCACAACCCGAGGTCACAAACCTGAAGGTCGGTGTCCATCTGGGCAAGGCGTGCAGCCAGAAGAGCATTGTCCTGAGCCAGGCGCTCCACTTCTGTCACAGCTGCCTGCCCAGCTTCTGCTGCTGCGCGTGCATTGCCAGCTTCGGCTTGCATGGCATCCACCTCCAGCTGCATCATCTCCACCTGCACAACAATATGTTTTTTAGTCTTGATGGGCCTGTTGTACAAGGCATACCCCAATGGTTGCCGGCATAAATTATAAATCCCCCTGAGGCTAAGGCCTTACCCCATGAGGGGTCACTAACTCCTGTATCACAGGCTGACAGTCATTAAGCAGCACAGCCCTGCAGCGCTGCAACAAGTCTGCTGTCACCTGCAGACGACCCATTGCAAACACCAAAAACAAGTGCACTTTCTGATTAAATGGCTGGGGTTGTTCCAAACAAGTTGCTATTTCTCATTGCCTGACATGTGCAGCATATGGTAATTATTGCTTTCAGTCTCATGCTACACCTAATGTCTGTGTCAAATGTGGAATGCAAGGTCGTTTGTGAGGTGTATGCTTGCTGCAATGAAGCAATGCTGTGTGCTACACATGTTCCACAGCCAAGCAGCTACTTGCAAAGGAAACCGCGGCTGTTCACAGGCTGCTAGCAAGCTCTGATATTCCCAGATGTTTTGTTATGAAACTCAAGGTGACAGCATACATTACACAGCGTGTTATGACCAAGATTGAGAAGTGCACACTGTATCATAAGCTTGACAGCTTATTGGTTGACTCCAGTTACATGCAGCATCTCCTCTGTGAGGCAGAACACTTGCCTTTTCATTGGCAACAGCTGCAGCCTCATTGGGTGCTGCCTCCAATTGGGCGTTAAGGGAAGCAGCCCTTTCGTCTGCCGCCTGTAAGGCAACGAAGGCTGCCTGCAGCTCTGCCTGCACCAAAAAATGACAAGGGGGCTTTGCTGAAGATCCTTGTGTAGATGCTTTGGGCTTACAGGCCTGGTAGCATGAGAACATGTCAACAAAACACATACGGTGTCACCCAAAGTTGGCTGTGCTGGCGTAGTGATTGCTGCGCTTGTTGCTGTCCAGTGTGTGGGCGTAATCACACACTCTGTGCAAACAGAGGCAGTTCTACAGAATGCAAGTGATATGAGAGAGGTTGCGATGATTATGCATACATCAACCTTAGATACTAAACCCTAAACCACATCAGATCAGATCTTGGTTGTGCAAAGCTTTCAGACATATCAGGTGTGGTGCAAACCTTGATGTCCTGAACCTGGGATTCCAACACAGCCTTGTCAGCACGTGACTGATCCAGCTCCTCCAGGAAGTCTGTAGCAGCATCTTCATGAGCAGCTGCATCCTCTTTTGCTTCCTCTGCGTCTTCTTCACTGATACTCAGAGCCTGAGTCAGCTGCTGCACTTCATCTTCTCTTTCAATCAGTTTTTCAGTGATCCCTGAGAGCTGTGCTCTGAGGTCAGCTGATTCAGTTGCATGGTTGAGTACTTCGCTCTGAGCGTCATCAGCTGAGTCTTGAGCTGACTGCAGCGTCTGAGTCAGCTGAGCAAGCTCATCCTGCAAGGCAGCAGCTGCCTGTATGTGGGACTCAGCACTGGCTTGCAGCTCAAGTCTGAGCTGGCTGTACTGAGACTGATGCTCAGCTGTGGCAAGCTCATGAGCAGCGGTGGCGGCCGCAGCTGAATGTTCAGCTTCTGCTAGTGCATCCTTGAGCTCTGATATAGCGTCCTCAGAGTCAGCAAGCTCAGCTCGCCGGCTGCTGAGCTCACTCTGTGACTGAGTCAAAACATTCTGCAGCTCAGATGAGGCCTGAGCAAGGTCATCCATGGCTGTCTGAGCCTCCCTATGCTCCTCAGTGAGATGAGCATTCAGCTCAGTGGCCTGTTCTAGCTGATCCTGAACTGATCTGAGATCACCCTGTGCTGAGCCCAGATGAGCTTGGGTATCATTGAGCTCTTCCTGAGCTGTGCTCAACTCATTTTGAGACTGAGCAAGCAGCTGCTGAGTTGCTCCCAGCTGTCTCTGGGACTCAGCAAGGGATGTTGCTGACACCTGCAACCGACGCTCTACATCTGTGTAGGCCCTCCTGAAATCTGAAGCGGTCTCGTTGGCATCTTGCAAAGCAGCCTCAAGCTCTGCCTTGGCTTGGCTCACACTGCCAAGCTCGCTCTGAGTCCTGACCTGGCATGCCTGAGCTGACTCAAGAGCCTGCTGAACTTCCAACCTGGCTGCTGTGCTAGTTGCTTCAGTTTGGGCAGCATCTGCAAGCCGAGCCTGGAGCTGTTCACATGAGTCATGTGACTCCTGCAGCTGGTCATGCAGCTGAGTCACCTCTGCTGACGTGTCAGCAGCTTCCTGTTGGCTCTTGGCAAGCCTGCCGCTCAGCTGCTGGTTAGCTGCCTCCAGACCGATGCACTCAGCCTGAGCTGAGCATAGGCTGGCCTGAGTTGATTCCAGTACACATTGAAGCTCTGTTTGTAACGCCAGAAGGTCAGTGACCTGCTGTTTGGCGTGTGCTGCCTGTTGCTGATGCGCAGCAGCAAGGGGAGTCAGAGCTGTTACAGACTCAGACACCTCACTGAGGTGCTGCTGCGCTGCTGTAAGTGCGCTAGCCTTGTCAGCTAGGGCACGGCTGACTGCTTCAAGCTTTGTCCCCAGCTCTGCATGATACATGACAGCATCACTACTGCAATGTCTTTGGGTTGTCGAATGCCATGAACATGTAGTGCTCAGTATATGCTGAGTTCAGTCATTGTCTGATGACTCCCCTAGGAGTCCCAGAAATAAGGCAGGAATTGTAAGTTGATGGAGGAATTGCCAATGGTAACAGTAATCAAACTTGAATTTAGTCAGCAGGCATCAGGTGCATGAGACACGCATGCACAGGTGCGTGCCAGCTCTGTATGACACATGCAAAGAATGAGACCACAGCATCATGGCACCGGTAGGCGTTGGAGGTGCCCAAACATGGACATGCTTTGCTGTGAGCTTATTGCAAGTGGATTCAACGAATGCATGGTGCAGTGGCTTTTGGTCACATGGGCTCACCTGCCATGTCAGCGTCATGGTCAGACAGCTTAGCTTGAGCCACAGCTGAAGCTTCTTCAGCAGCTTCTCTCTTGTAGGTCTGCTGCTCCAGGCGCTCCCGCATTGCAGCAACATCCATGTTGAGAGTCTCAATGTGCGCCAGTTTTGCTGCTTGGTCAGCCTCTAGGCCTGCTGTGATGCCTTGCTGGGTTGTCAACTGCAGAAAGATGGCAGAGCCTCACTGACCACCAACAGAGCAGTGTCATTCAAAGAGAAGAAAAGAAAAAGACTGCGCCTGTCGGCGTCAATTCGATGAGAAGCCAAGTGTTATACCAGGCTGTCCAGGGAGTGTCATTCAGCTGTACGCAGAGTTTACATCAGCAACAGCTGGAAACGCGCCTGTAGCAGCCTGTTGAAACGGGCAAGATAGCAGAGGTGTGTTGCGTGGACATCGGGAAACCAGATTGTTGACTCAACATTAAAATCTGAATGGCATAATTGCTGATGCACAGCACAGCATGTTACTGGGAGCAATGCAGTCACGGCACTAGTGCATGACAGGCCTTTAAATGGCATGTACCTGAACCTTGAGGCCTGCTACTGTATCAATGAGGCTGGCATTGCCTCTCTGCAGCTGGCCCACCTCCTCTTGCAAGCTCTGCAGCATACCAAGGCAGTCATGAATGGTATCGGTGAATTTGCAATGATTTACAAGCTACACCACTCTTCATTAGCAAAACACTTCTGAGCATTGTAAGGTGTAGACTGACCACCAGCCATAAAAAAGCTTGCATTGCAGCACAGTTCTCTTGGTTGATGCAGTGCGTTCATGCCAGCATGCTGCCAACATTCTTGACATGCACAAGCTTGAGGAACTTCATGCAAGTTGCTCACCTGACGCGTATCTGCAAGGTTGTCACAATCTGTCTTGGCTTGCAGAAGCTGCTCATGCAGCTGCTGGCATGACTGTTGAGCATCTGAGTGCTGTCGCGACACGCATGCAAGCTGATCTTCCAGATGTGCCAAACAGGTTTCTGCCTCAGATTGCATTGTGGACATCTTGCAGCTGAGCTCAGCATTTGCAGCCTCAGAGTCGGCCAGATGCTGACTGGTTGAGTCAAGCCCTGCCCGCAGTGTTGTGAGCGTGAAGCTCAGCTCAGCATGAGCAGATTTCGAATCAGCCAGACTGTGTGTCAGAGTCTCTGCCCTGGTCTGAAGCTCAGCATGCTCAGCGTCAACCTCCTCCTTACTAGCTTGCAGCCTTTCATGGGCAGCTCGCAAGTTGGCAAGGTCAGCGGTGAGCTGGGAATGTTCCTGAGCTAGATCTCCCAGTTCGTTGACCTCAGCAGTGGCCTCACTCAGCTGATTGAGTACTGAGACATGCACCTCAGTCAAGCCTTGCAGCTCAGACTGCAAAGTGGCTTGCCTTGCTGCGGCCGCTGCCACATCTGACTGATGCTGTTGTTGTAGGTCAGCGAAGCGCTGTTCAAGCTCAGCGTGCGCAGCTTGAAGGCTGTTCACTTCACTGTCCAACGAGTCCTGCAGTACAAAGCAAGCATTCAAGCAAGCAAATGGTTGCACATGGCATGTCAACATGTTAGGCAATTGACTGTGACAGTGAGCACGTGTGCCAGCTTAAGTTGGGTAGGTGCAAGGCCAACGTTGCTTCTTCCAAAGAGCTTGTGCTGAGCATCCTGATGACATGTTTTGTAATCTGACTAGTGGGGACTTCATTGCAGGCAAGACACTCCTCAAGCTACATCATCTGTTTCACAGCCAGAAAACTGAGTATGTTGTGCAGGGCAGCAGCAGTTGGTTTGATGTTGCCCAAGACCATATCTTGACTATCTGCAGAGCTCAGTCAAATGCTGTGTACATGCTGTCATGTTAGAGTGCAACATGAGGCGTGCTCAGTCAGCTCACAGGACGGCTGACGCAAACAGAGAGACCGGCGAGCAGCTTAGCAGTGCTGGCAACTGCAAGCTCTGCTTGTGCAGCTGCAAGAGCTGTCTCTGTGGTCACCTTTTCTGCATGAAGTCCCTGATGCTGCTCTTGCAGTAAGACGTAAGCAGCTGCTCCCTCAGCTTCTTTGGCAGCTGCTGCCTGCAGCTGACATTGCAGCTGCTCTGACGCTGCCGACAAATCCTGAAACTGCTTCTGCAGCTGACTGTGTGCATCATTCAGTGTGAAGTGCTGCAGCTGCAGATTTGAGTTGGCCTGGCCAGATGAGTCATGCTTAGCCTCGAGTTTTGAGTACTGGCTCTGAAGGCCAGAATGGCTTGCCTGAAGCTTGCTGACCTTGGCTTCTGAGTCTGAGTGCTGAGCCTGAAGCTTGTCAGTGTCATTCTGCAGTGCTTGCTGAGCTGCTTGAAGCTCTGAGTGAGCCTGACTCAGCAGCCCATGCTCAGCTTGCAGTGCCAGCAGCTGAGAATCAGAGTCAAGCTTAGCTGCTGTCAGCTGGTCATGTGATGCTTCAAGAGATGCATGCTGACTAATGATGCTTGCTTGTTCAGCCTGAAGAGAAACGTGATCTGCCTTTGAGCTGTCATACTGGCTTGACTGTTCTTCGTGCCCTTTTGCAAGGGCAGCAAACTCAGCTTGGCTGGTGCTGTGGTTTAGAGTCAGCTGCTCATGAGCGGCAAGCAGCTCTGTGTGCTGAGTCGCCTGCTGAGATGAGTCAAGGCGCAGAGTCTCATGCTGCTGAGTCAGCTCTCGGTGGTCAGCAACAAGGGAGATGTGCTGAGCGGTGAGTGCAGAGTGGTTTCCCTACAGGGCAATAGAGGAAGAGTGGGAGCTGGTCAGTCATGACAAAGATTGACAGCTATTATGTTGTCTGCCCTGCGTAAGCACGTCAAGGATCTTGCTCATGTCAGGCTCAGTACTGTATAACGCTGGCGTCAGTAACTCCTGTGATTTTGCATTTGTGTTCCACGCTCCAGGTCAAGCATACCAACATACCTGCAGTACATTCAGCCTTTGAATCCTCTCCGACAACTGCCTGCCTAGTTGGGACGCCTGACCTCTGGCACTGTCAAGCTCAGCTGCTGAGGCAGCTTCCTGAGCTGAAGACCTTGACTGCAGCGTTTGCAGCTGAGCTGCCTGCATTGCTGTCTGCTCGGCAGCTAGTTCAAGCTCAGCCTGAGCGCCACTCATCCTCAGAGTCAAACTATCGGCCTTGGCCACAGACTGGTCAAGATCACTCTGTAGCACATCCGCCTCTGCTGCCTTGCTGCTCAGCTCCTCTTGCAATGCAGCCTTCTCTGCCTGAAGCCAGGCAGCATCATTGCAAAATTTCATTGCAAAAGCATTGTCTCTGTCCTTTTGCAGCCAAAACATATGCTGCAAAGTACACCGCACATCCTAAGGCCACAGACACATTCTAATGCTTTGTCCCAAAGCATATAAAATGGGGTGTTACAAACCCGGGAAAGCTTCTACACCATGCAGCATGCACTGTGTGAACCCTGATCCTGCAGTACACTGAATCTCCCCATGTGCCAACGGCACACAGTATGTTGATAGAACATTGGCATGTGCATTGAGATGGCAGACAGTGTGGGCAGGCACACTTGCATGTGCCAAGCAACGCACCTTGAGCATGGTCACGAGCCCGGTCAACTGCTGCTGTGTCTCCTCTGCCTGTTGGGCTGTGTTGTCAATTGTGGCTTTGTGGATGTTGGCAAGCTCCTGCAAGCTGCTGATCTCTGTGGCCTGAGCCTCAAGCTGCGCCTGTCCAGCTGCTGTCTCCTGCTGAAGCTGAGTCAGCTGCTGCTCAGCAACAGCCAGGGCTGCCTGTGGCACAGATGCAAAGAATACATTGCTGTGACGCTCCTGGGCAGCCCGGTATAATACTTGGCTTCTCATTAAATTGACACCGAGAGGCATAGTCTTTTCTTTTCTTATCTTTCTTTTCTTTTCTGCTTTTCTTTTCTTGCTGTGACGCTATCAGCAGTGAAGCATTGCAGTCACTGAGCATGTGTGACCAAGAGGGCAAGGCCAGCGATCAGGTGTTGATGTGAGACTCTGGAGTGAGCAGCCACACAGCCTACAAAACATTGAGTGCAGCTTGCATTGATCTGCCTGCAACCATGATCGTCACAGAATGACTGCAACAGATGCGTTGGGCAATTGTGAGGGCCAAATGCTGGCTTTTGTGTACATTGCAAGCACAACGCAGATAAAGCAATACCTGCAGAGTGGCAGTTTGAGCCTGGGCTGCTGCCAGAGCTTCTTCAAGGCCTTGAACAGCGTCTTGCAGGGCCTTCACTTGAGCCTCCAGCTCAGCAATGCGCTGATTGGCCAAAGCCAGGGCTGCTTCCAACTGCCCTGAAATTTGTGTATCTGTGTACAATGGCTCTGAATAGAGAGATTGCGTGTGCTTCTGACATACACCATGTACGCTCCAACTGTGCTTGGTATCAGCATGATGGGACTTGATGTGTAGCATGGGAAAGCATGAACAGAGTGCTGCTTGCAAAGCACTAACAGACCGGATATCCTTCTGCTTGACTTTAAAGTCAGCTTGTTCACAGTCCAGAGGCCGGTCCCCAGGCAACATGTCACAATGCACATGTGACAAACCACTCGCACAAAAGCGTCTGGGACATCACATTGTCTTTAGGTTAGTCCACACACATTTGATGCAGCTCAAAGCATAAGGCACAGCTTGCCTAGTTTATGCTCGGCATCACACAGAGCCTCATCCTTGCTCGCCAGGTCATTGAAGGCATGGCGCTGTTGCTCCTCCAAATTCTGTGCATAATGAATGGCGTTTGTGACCACAGTCTGGCCATCAGCAGGGGAAGCAACTGGGCTGTCAGCAAGCTGCTGAACCAGAGCAGTCCATTCTGCCACTGCCTGGCTTGCCGCTGCTGCCGCCAGCTGTCTCTGCAGCATGCAAGGGCAGCAATCATGCATGGGCGTCTATGGCCATGAACACATTGAAAACTGTAAGTCAACGCAGCTGATGCCTTCATACATGATGCAGCAGAGCCTTCTCAGCCCTCGCTTCATGCCCTGTGACCTTAAACTGTAGAGTCTGATGAAGCTATATTCGATAAGCATGCTCTAGTGCAGCCATGCTGCATGCAGTGTATCATTGCATGCAGAGTTCGGAGTGTTGCTGCATGCTGTAAGTGTGTCGACCTGCGGCCTTTGAATGCTGAGCTGGTTATGAGCGCAGGCAAGGCCCATGGCTGTTGTACGCTCGTCCTAGATCTTAGGCGATCACACACTACTTCTATGTAGAGCAGCATACCTGATCCAACAGGGAAGCTTGCTGCTGCAGTTGCACATCTGCCTCTGCATGCAGTCTGGCAAGGCTTGCAGCCTTGGCTTGTGCAGTGTCCAGCTCCGTCATGAGCTGGCTCAGCTGGTCTTTTGTCTCACAGGCAGACTGCTGAGAGTCAGCTACTTTAGCCTGTACGCAAAGGTAGCGTCAGGTAACAACTGAATTGCTTCTTCAGCATTGTGGGCATCCCCCTCTTCAAGGCCATGGTGGACCTCTTTGCGGATGCTAAACCAATGCTTGATGGCGTGCTCGCCAACTACGCGCATTGGGAGAACAACACGGATCTTGCAGATCTGCCATGAACAAGGATACTAGTAGCAGAATGCATGCACAAGAAGCGACTGTTCTGACCAAGGCTTTCAATGGGGGTCTATGGCAAGATCCTGTCTGCATTGTACACAGAGGCAGTCATGGAAGTTCCACCTGTACTGATGCAGATATACATGTAGTTCTGATCTATGTCACTCTGGTCTTGTCGTACTGGCGGTCCATTCCACTGGGTGACACGTGTGGCTTGATAAGCAGCACAGTCTGAGCTACTGTCAGACTGGCTGACAGCCATGGATTGTTTGTCGATCAGCCTCAAACTTTTGTGCATGCATGGGTAATGCATACCATGATGCTCTGAGCTTGAGGTCGATGCAAACAAAGTATTGGTCTGCGAAGTTGTGTAGATGTGACCCTGGTCTTTAATACTTTCAATGGGTGGTTCTATGCCAGTTCGGGGTGGCTAATATAGTGCTGTTAAACACTGCAGTAGGCTCAGGTGTGACAATGACAAAGCAAGCAGGCTTAGTACACAAATGCTGCTGGCAAATGTGCAGTAGATGGTCAACAATCATGCTTCTGTACTGTGCACAGTATATGCTGTACAACGATGATGATACATTAGCATTTGATGATGAATAATTGAAAATTCCATAGATGCTTTTTACTGATTCTTTTCTTTTCAAAACGTACCTAGGATTTTCTTTACATCCAAGAACGATAATCAAGACAATGAAGCATGAGGACAGAGCAATGCTACATTTGTCTATCAATCAGTTATACAATACCTATGTTGTAACACATGCTGGCCCATACATGCTCTGAAAGACTGACGTCATGTCTGCTCACGATGTCAGGTAAACATCAGAAATAGCAAGCTCGAGCAACGCCTGAAATCAAGATTGCACACCAAGTGTTGAATGAATGTCATGTTTTACAAGCAAAGATGACACCAGAAACCAGTCTCAAAGAAGGGCTATACACATACAAAGCACAGCATGTACAGATAGCATGTGTTGAATGCATCAGAGGTGGGGCACGGCTGCTTCCCAATCTACACTATCATCATCAGCCAAAACCCCTTCTTGCTGGCTAGCCCTCTCATCATATTGCACACTGCCAGACCTCTTCCGCAAATGCCGAGCCTCTGATGCATCTGAGGCATTAGTGCGTGGTTGCTCATCATTCTTTTGTATATCACTGTCACTGCTGCTTGCGCTAAGCTCTTCCAGCATGGGGAGCGTCTGTTTGGCACTGCCCCTTCCTCTTCCTCTTCCCCTGCCCCTGCCTCGTCCTTTGCCTCTGCCTCGCCCCTCAGCAGAGTTGCTTTTCTGCGCCTGAGATGCTGTGCTTGCTTTTGATGCTCGCTGACGAGACTTGCCGGGACCGCCTTTTCCTGCATTTGAGCAGTTTGCTCTCAAGGGAACTCCATGTGAAGTGGCACAGTTGTCAGGAGACTCTCCAGCAGACTAGCTCAGACATGTGCTGAGCTGTACATCCTGAGTCTTCAGCACACTTGCAGCCAACTCGGTAACATTGCACCTGACTTTATCTGGAGATGTCGTCGAAATGGGGTGTTCTGGAGACGTCAGTCTATTAAAGCATGATGGTAACAACAATGTGGAGGGGTTAGTCTGCATGGGCAGAGGTCCTGATATGGAGTGCAATGACACAGTGCGCATCACACAATCAAGTAGCCAACATGACTCATCTCACCTTGTGAGCTGGGCAAGACTGCATCAGCATCAGCAGCTACCTCAGCAGCTCCCGTGCGACTCAGCTCAGCAGGCTCTGAGTCTGGCATCTCCACAGCCCCTCCTGCATCTTCTTCCTGCTGAGCTGCTTTGCCCTTTCCGCCTGCTTTGCGACGCTTTGGAGCTGGATCTTGAATCTCGTCACCAAATGTCATCTCAGAGTTGGCAACACCTGCAGCAGCAGGTCCAAAGCCCTAGCGCATGTAGAGTCACAGCAGATGGTACAAACAGACATGCACCATGATATCACAACGTACAGTGAGGTGCTGGTGGCTGCTTGACAAGACTATACTCTGCATGGTGTGATCTGCGACACAGCCGCTCTCGTTCACAAAACAGAAAAGAAAAGTTTACGCTTTTCAGCGATCATGACGGGAGCCTCCTAAGGCGGCAGCCCGGAGCTTGCGCTCTCGTTCAATGCAAACAACGTGGTGGCAAAACAGCATCCCAAGATATATACACAAAAGCTATCACAAATGCTGTCATGCAAGCACCCCAGCAGGAGTATGGTCATTGAAGAGAAGCAGTTGGAAAACGGGGTGCAGTCGGCGTCTGAAATTCTGAGCTCGTTACGCTGAGCACTCAGGGTACCAGACTCGAGATCGCAGTGAACCAACCTTTACAACTGGTTGAGGCAAGAGGTACAACGCAGCTACGACAGTCATAGAGTAGCTCTGGACTGTCATAGCTCCGTTTTACCTCTTGCCTCAACCGGTTGCACAGCTCGATGCACTGCGCTCTCAGTTCTGCTACCCTGAGTGCTGAGGCTGACCAGCTCAGGCGTTCAAATGCTGACTGCACCACAGCACAGAAGGCACTACTAGTTGCAGTGCAACTGTGTAATGATAATAATATTACTGATTACGCTTTCCAGCTCATGATGAGCTAGATACGTGCAGGACAAGCCTTGTCTCTCCAAAGCTGTTTGTGAACTGTGTAATCATTAGAAGAAAGGTTGCTGTGAGGGGCTAGGTAGGGAAGGGCCACCTGTGATGCCTGCCACTGCCTTCTGCAAGCGGCGAGACTTGATCTTGGCAAAGCGCTGGCTGAAGCTCAGGAAGCTGTCCAGTGTCATCTGAGTCTGGTTGTCATCATATGCCTGCATGTCACCACAGCTGCCAGTGACACCTCTTGCCAGCAGTGCACGTAGTCAAGCATGACTACATGCAAGAAAATTACTTGCTGAGGGTGCTGCAGCAAGTCTAGTTGTCATAGATACAAGTGCTCATGCCATCAAAGCTTGCATGCAGGGCTGTGTTTGACCCCATGTGCTCTGCACTAAGCTGGTGGGTCTCCCTGACATAGATGTATACACAGCAAGGAAAAGGGTATGTTGCAGGCCCAGAGCAATTGCTTCACACGGTTGCTGCAATGTTGCCTTCCAATCAGGCAAAATTTTGCCTATCTGAGGTTTTGCAAGATTCAGATTTCAGCGATGTCTGAAAGTACACAACTTTCACAAGGTGCCTGCGTCTCTGTAAATAAAGCAGTGAGCATTAGTGACTGCTCTGAACGCAAAGGACAGCAACATGGTTTGGGGCGCAGAGCAGTGCAGAGCAGGGCAGGGCAGGGCAGGGCAGGGCAGGGCAGGGCTGGGCTGGGCAGGGCAGGGCAGGGCAGGGCAGGGCAGGGCAGGGCAGGGCAGGGCAGGGCAGGGCAGGGCAGGGCAGGGCAGGGCAGGGCACCTTGAGGACAGGCACCAGCAGCTCGTCAGCTCTATCTTGCTGCCATCCAAACTTGTCCAGGCAGAAGCGGCGCAGCAGCTGCAGGTCGGGGCGAGCATACGTGAACTTGTCCTTGTTCTGATCCACCTTGGCGTCCTTGTACGCCTTGATCACCGCCGTGTTGGGGAATGTCTCCGGCACATCCCAATTCTTGCGCAGGCCTGCGATAGATTCTTGTTTATAACCGTCTACATTTATAAATTTGAAAATGCTAATATAGTTTAAAATGATAAGATTTTATTTTATTTTTATTTTCGGCTAAAAAAGACATGCATGGCTCAATACCAGATTGTCACCTTGTACACCGTCAATAGAGGCAGTTCTTACGCAAACCTGCAAACACATGTATGGCTTACAAGCAGTTTGTCACCTTGTACAGCTGCATCAGAGATAAAGCCGTCATTGCCTGGCTACAGCATAGCAGGGTCATGCATGCACATGCACATGATGACATATTTCATGAAGGCCAGTGTGTTTGGGGGTCATAGCAGCAGGGGGGGAGGACCAAGTACATTTTGCATGCAGGCAGACATTGAGCAAGTTGAAGACCAGCTGTAGTGAGCTCCACCGTGACATTGTCAGTGTTGCTGTGCTGGCAGCATCTTGCAAACGTTTCTCTTATTGACACGTCACACCTCTATGCTATAGGGCCTTTTACAAGGTGTTTCATACAAAACAAAATTACTGTGACTCATCTGCCGTGAAGTGA
>JAABUP010007421.1_pt1 | contig 14733 bp, 18 predicted proteins | sample 5559201 | NCBI WGS metagenome assembly JAABUP01 (sample SAMN10711887, study PRJNA513373) | rock metagenome | isolation source: Antarctica rocks | place: Antarctica | reverse complement strand
TCAGTGCTAGCTTCAGGAGTGTATTGGTGACTCACCCTCATATTGTGAGGTAGACAGATGTCATGTACTATATCTTCGCATTCTCTTATATTATACATTAAACTGCCACACCCTCCATGCCCCATGCCACTCAACTGAGAAATGTTGAAATTTGACAGCGCAGACCATAACGCAGGTGTAGAATACGGTGCATGGCACGGCTGGCGCGTCACACTTGTCAATGAGGAGTGCACAATCATATCGGTACCTGCTGCTTGTACAGGCAGGAATCTCCTCCAGGGACGCAAAATAGCCATTGCTATGAGCACGAACATCACAATGGCAGCTGCTGCCCACATGTGGTTGGAAGCTGTCAGACCTGCATGCAGTACAACTTGCTGCCATCAGCAGGAGCATTGCTCTCTAACCAGGGTTCTAAACATTGGATGGTATATGGATGATTGTTGCCCAATTTGATAGCGGGTAAAAGATGAGCATTGCTCTGAATCAGGGTCTGGAGATTGGATGGGACATGCAGGAATGACGCCCAATGTGATAGTGGTAGAAAGATGAGCAAGTAGAAGACCAGATTGAGCTGCAAGTCACAGAACCAGAGACGGCAATCAGAGCCAACTCCAAAAGGACAACATCAGCCAGCATTTGATGCAGCTTGCGACAGCAGCAGCAGTCAAAATACCATTGAATGTGCTGACAAGCACCCAGCTCAGCTGTTTCTGACATGGACTTCGTGACACAGCATCTGCTGTGGCTGCTGCTGTGGCTGGTGCTGCTGCCGCTGCTTGGCCTTTACAAATCCAGCGCAAGCTTGCTTATGATTATGAAGACGCAAAAGATCTGTGAAAAGGAAGGATTGTACCTGCCCAGGTGGAGGCCCCAGCTGCTTCTGCAGCCCCACCCTGCTCCATGCTGGGGTCAGTCAGGTTGGGCAGAAAGGACTGGGTTGATGTACCGGTCACCACGCTGTGCAGGCTGACAGGGCACTGCCAATGTGCCTCTGGCCCTTCACCTGATCTGACTGGCAACTGCATCAAGGCTGTGCTGTCTGAACCTGCCTTGCGTGCTTGCCTTTCCTTGCCTGCAGACTGCCTGTCTGCACCACTGGGATGCTCCAAGTTTCTGGCAGGCAAGTCTGAAGGCAGCTTGGTGTGGTCTGATTGCCTTCCCAATGCATCAAGTGCAGCAAATTTGCTGTACAGCTGATGTTGACTGTTCTGCAAGGCACTGGATCTGGCATTTTCATGAGCTCCAGCAGACTGGGAGTGTGCGCCTCTGCTGACATGAAGCTCACTTGATGACTCACTACCAGCACCCACTGCAGCAGCTTCTTCTGGAAGCTGATCCTCAAGGATCTCGGTGACGGGCACAGCCGGCAATGATGACTGCAGCCAGTCAGCAGCAACAGGCAGGGCATACATGCTGCCATGCAGAGTGCCCACGACAACTGTTGAGGCGTTTTCTGATGTGGCAGCCAGCCCATGAAGCTTGAGACTGGTGCCGTCTGCCAGGTGCACGGCTACTGCAGGGGAGTCCAATTGCAACGTCCACAGACCGACACCTGACTGAGGATCGTGACGGTGCAAGGTATTCAAGGGACCCGCGGTGATGCCCATCAGCCCTGCAGAATTTACCATGGTGCCTAAGGTGTAAGCAATGCTGCAAACACATGCTAATGTTCTGTAGAGTCACTGTTGCCTGATGCAGGCAGATTTGCCATGAGCTTTCTCTTTGATCAATGCCGAAAGGGGTAGTCTTTTCCTTTCTTTTCTTTCTTCACACGTGAACATGAATGCAGTGGTGCTTCCATGCTTAGCTGACCTGATTGTGCATGAGCGCTGTCAGACCTGTTGCATTGTCTGATAGGGTGTGTCAGCACTTGCATGAATTGCATGAGTGCTCATCACTAAGCTGTTCAATGTGATATAGGAACAGAAGTCTCGTCTGCATGACAGACATAAAGTAGTGTCAAGACAAGCACAGATGGAGGAACACACCTACAGCGGCCAGATCCACTTGAGGCAGCAGCTGACTATGTTCAGCATTGGCTGCCAGGTGTGCAGGGGCCAGCACGCTGAGTTGGGCAAAAGTGACATTCCACTTCTCCTGGCCAAGCACGGCATCAATGGACTGCACAGTGAAGTCCTTGCGGCCCAACAGGACCGCATTAGTCAGGTCCAGCTGTGCAGGCACAACATCATCTGCAATGAACAGAAATCTTCAAATGCGTCTGCGTCTCGTAGAAGTTCTCACCTGAGTCTGCAATGCAATTGAGTGCTGTATGCTTCACGCAATAGGTGAGCTGAAGTACTGGGGGAGTTGACACATGCTGCTTGTATGCTTTGTTGCCCGTAGTGATGGATCTTTCTTGCTAAATTCCGTTGTACTTCACAGTGTTTGCTGGCTAGCTGAATGTTCAAAAGCAAAATGAAGCAGTAAACTGCACCTGCTTTGCTAGAGCCCAGCAGCCCATCCCCATCAGGCGACAAAACACTCATTAGTGTGCCAGTTGTGGCCTCCACTACATAGACGCTTGATTTGTGGCTTCCCAGCAGCAGGGCACCATCTTGAGTTGCAGAAGGGCTTGCCTCAACCAGCTGCGGTACAGTCGCTGGGAGTCTCTGCAGACATCACAATGCCTATTTGAAAGTGATGATCATTTAGGGGACAAATGGCGTCGCGAGCGCATGGAGTCCAGGTCTGAACCAGTGTCCTGATCACTTGATCTCCTGGTCGTAGTTCACATAGCAATCGACTTACATATTGAAACCTGATATGCAAATGCTCCCACCTCTAGAGCTTGGCTGGCACCCAGTGCGTCTGAGAATATGTACAGACTGCCATCAGCTCCTGGCAAGATTGAGTGAGACACGGGCTCTTCACTGTCTTGGCTGTTCTCATACCATATACCAGAGCTTGACAGCAAAGGAGAGCCCAAGTCGAGGCTCCAGTTCACTGTGCCAAGCTCGGGATCCAGAGAAAGTAGCTTGCCGTCAAGCAATGTCACCAGCAGTTGACCTGCGCCCCTCCTGCAGACGTGTGAGATGGTCGATGTGTTGACTCTCGGTGTCTTGCGCGTAGGCAAAGTCGGCGGCACTGCCTATGCCTGTTCGACCCGATGCGTTGGAACAGTCTACCTGTCACCAAATGTGTTGGACACCAAATCGGTCATGGGACCAGCGCTGGAACGTTGAACGGGATTGTTGGCTATGCAAGAGGCAACTGCGGACAGCAGCGACACTACGAGCAGGCATTGCATACAAGGCAACGTCAGTTTCTTGACGTATGTATTGGGCCGGCACAAGTGCAGCTGCGTTGCTTTCACTTCTGCTTGACGGAAACCTTGTAACACTGTAGACGAATCTTCCACTGCCGGCACTCATGGCTGGCGAGCCGGCGATTTCGCCCCAGCATCCTCATGCTCGTAGTTGCCTAAAACATGGTCATGAAAGACATACCTATATGCCATATGCGCTTGAGCATCTACCTTCTTGCACAGCTACCTACCCGTACCGGCTCTAGGTCACGTGTTCCACATGTACACGCAGCACGTCAGAAGTGTTGTTTGAAGCTCTATGCTCGTTGCTATTGCCCATCGCGGCCTAAACTGCAAACGTTCCATAGCTCAGTCTGTCCAGATCACCTGGTGTTTTTGACGAGTCGCATAGCATTTCATCACGTATGGTAGGATTCGGCAACGCACACGTATGACTGATCGTGAGGCCAACGCTGAGCTCACGTGGCCAGAAAGCTGCAGTGCTGTTCACCCCCAGCTTGATAGCACAGCTAGTTGCAGCATCTGCAACGACTTCTACGACACACCTCTGGTGTTGCCTTGCGGACACTCATGTAAGCTACCTCACCGCCACAAGCTACAAGTACTTCTTGAGTGGGTGATAACAGACCTTGTTCACGTGCAGTCTGTTCAAACTGCATACGTAGCTATATCAGCCATCAGCAAGGCCAAGCCAGATGTCCGCAATGTCGAGCTGTATGTGATGAGCGGGACTTGAGGCCAAACACAGCTCTCAGAGACTTGGTTGACAAGCTGCTGCAAGCCAGGCCAGCTTACATTGCTGCGATTCGTAGCCACAAACCAGGTCACAGCCGCTTGGTGAAGGCATCACAGGACAAGCAAGGCCTCAACAGTGCTGGACCACCTTCCCTTGACAGTGGCAGCAACAAGCGGCAGCTTCGCAGTGGCAAGACCTTGCATGACACAGCTCCAGTTGCAGAAGCAGCTGCTGTAACCACCATAGATGTATCAGAGGACAGCAAGGTGCAGGAGTCTCCTCGCAAACGCCAGCGCACAGCTGGCAATAATGGCATTGCGAGCAGTTCCAGTGGACCTTCTGCAACAGCCAGAGTTTCTTCTGCACCCGTCACAGCAGACGTTGCTGCCTGTCCTATCTGCAATAGAAACTTCAAAGCTGGTCGTGTCTTGGAGGCTCATGTGAATAGATGCATAGACAACCCTCCACTTGTCAGTCAAGAACTGCCTGCACCGCAACAGCAGCAGCAGCAGCAGCAGCCCCAAAGGCTGCCTAAGAAGCCACATAAAGGTGTCCCTCAGGTCAAGGTTCCTGCAAAGATAGCTTTTCATCTGTTCAATGACAAGAAGCTGCGGGACAAGCTGAAGGATCATAACTTGCCAATCCATGGCAAGCGTAAGGTGGGTCTGTCATGCATTCCCGAGGCAGTAATAAAAGCAATTTCTGCAGCAATCTCTGCTTGAGGAATCAATGCAGACACCATTTTCACCAGGAGTTGGTACCAAGTGACCAGTAACAGCATAGTGTCTGGTATGTAAGCAACTGAATGAATCCTTCGTCACCACAACACACCCCCTGTCTCAGGCGTTTAATTTGTCGTTACTGCTTGATGAAGTCGCAGTCATGCAGTCTCTTACAGTGGAGGTTGAGCATTCTGCCTGTCAAAGTCTCAGTGAAATAGGTGCGACAATAGCTTGCCCTGTCTGCACAACATAGGTAGATGCTCTGCCATAACTGTTGGCAGCCAGTCTGACTGAATGTGGTCCTTCGTGTAGGATTTGGAGGAGAGGTACAACAGACTGAGGCTGGAGGTGCAGCTTGCTGCAGACAAAGCAGAGGCTGCCAGTGAGGCTGAGCTGGTGCGCCGGGCTATGGCCAAAGAGAAGACAATGCCGCCTGTCGAAGGCTTCTTTGGAGCTGCAGCCAAGTACGTCTCCAGCTGTAAACTGTCCTTTTGCCGTGTCACTTAGGGCTGGTCTTGCTTCAACCTCTGGTCTACTGCTGCGGGTGCCTCTGTTCTTCTGCATCAGCTCTTGCCTGGACAGGCAATCCAATGGCCTAGGTCTGTCAGACATGGCAACCATCGCCCACAAGCGCAATTCATTGTGCTTGGCTGTGCACAAAAATTGCCCAGTGTGGAAGACTGAGCTTTGATACCCTACCAACCTGGCTGGCTGTGTGCAGGGGTGGGCCGAGGGGGTCAGGCAGTGGCGCTGATGCAGCATCAGATGATCCTGATCTTCCTGATGGTAAGTGTGATACTGGGCTTGTCATGCACTGTGCACAGATATCATATGTTGCTGTTGGTAGAGATTTTCTGCCTCCTCTGTCCTGCAACACATGTTGATGCTGAGCATGACTAGATCAGCCTGTAGAACCTGCTGCATCTGCTTGTTTGCCTTTGCATCTTCAAGCTGTTCATGGGCGAGTTGTCAAGCCCTGTTGTGCTGCTCATATTCTGCCATCATGCTCAGAACTTCTGTTGCATCTGTGCAGTTGAGTATGACAGCTTTGCTGCTCTCATCCAAGCCACCAAGGAGCGAGATGCAGCGCGCAAGGCCAAGCAGCAGAAAGCTCAGCTCGCAGATGCAACAGTTCCTGCCTCTGACGCGACCAAGTCTGTCACACCTACAGAAACACCGGACCAGGTGTCAGATGCGCATCAGGATGGCAATGTAGGGGGGCTGCTGAGCAATGAGCAGAACGTCAGACATCCAGCTGCAAATGGGTCGCCTGCAAACAGGCACACAAGTGATGGGCAGGCTCCCGTAGGCAATGAGGAGCAGTTGGCTGAATATCCAGCAGGGGCGCTCTCCTATGGTGAAGTGGAGCCTTCAGATGCAGTGCTGCCTACCAGAGGCAAGCCACCCAACAGCAGCATGATCATGCAGAGGGGTGCATCTCAGAAACCTGCACCGCAGCATGAGGAAAGCTTTGCTACTCTCACAGGCAGGCCCAGCTTACATGTTAAGGCCGGCAAAGCTCAAGATCTGCAGAGCCATGATGACAAGCGCGAGCAGCTACGGAGAAGACATTCAGGGCCGCATGATGCAGCAAAGCTGACATTAGATGACTTGTCAGATGGGCTGTCACAGGGTACATTACAAGTTGATTTGGTGGACGAGACTGGTGCCATGTCAGACCCTGCAGCACAGGACCAGAGAGCTCTACAACAGCTGCAGCTGCTGAACAAGTCAGCAGTGCCTGCTGTGACGAATGGCACTTCCCTGGCAAAGGCTATGATTTCATCACATGGAAAAGGTCACGTTTTGCCTAGTTCTGTAGTTTACCATAGTAGCATAGATCAAACAAGGAACGAGGAAGCTTTGGGTGTACTTAATGACATCATAGAAGACACTGACTCTGACATCGAAGGCATGGCTGCTTGATGATTCCACTTGTGACCATTTTGTTAGTCATTTTTGCAGCAGTGAATGAACCTTGACGGCATTGTGTTCTTGTATCACCAGAAATATGAGTCTCACACAATTAGACTGCTGATTTAGTCCGTCTCTCTGACATTTGTTACAAGCCTAGCACCCTTTGCATCAATCGATTGTGAAACATGAATTGAGCTTCCAGCCAACAGCCGTCAAGGCACAGTAGACATGTCATGAAAACCCTCAGCAAGTATGGGTCAGCAATGACACGACATGCATGATGCACTCTCCGATTGTGTTGCGCATACCACAGACATCGCATCATATTAGCAAGTAAAATGCCAAGCATGGATCACTTCAAGATCTTCACAGGTCCTGCCTGGCTGTCGAGACCGGATGATATATGTCCAGCAATCAAAATTATAGTACATATGTATCACAAGCCAGCACTGTTCCCATGGCCAGCATGTGGCATTGCCTGTGACACTCCCAGGCTGTCGTGTAAGCGTTGCAAGCGAGGAACGATCTCAGCAAAGCTTGGCCGTTGGCCATATGCTGGGGACCAGCACTCCTTGATCAGCTGGCTCAGCTGTTCAGGGGTGTCCTTGGGCATGTCAGGTCGCATCCCTTTGTACGTTGCCATGACTGCTGCTTGATGACCATTATATTGCTTGAATGGTACCTGCAGAGTCACATGAAATACAGCAACATGGAAAATGTAGCCTTTCATACACTTGTAGGGTGCGCTGAGTACAGACCAGCCCAACCTGCAACTGTACCTTATCTTTCCCTCATGCATCCAAGGCACCGCAATGCAAGAAGCTGTGACTGCATCCCAGCTTTTCGGCAACATGCAGGCCCTCAGGCAGCTGACCAAAAACTTGCAGCACTGATCAGAAGCTGCCTTCCAACTGGCATGTTCAGAAGTGGCATCACAGCATCACTGAAATAAGGTTGCTCACCTCACGGGCCGCACATTCCCACATGACAATGCCAAAGCTGTACACATCAGCCTTCTCGGTGTACACCGCCCCCCTCTTGTCCCAGGGGGCCACCACTTCAGGGGCCATCCACTGCCAAGTGCCCAGCTCCGCTGTCAAAGGCTCACCACAAGTTGCAGCTTGCAGTCTGGACAGCCCAAAATCTGCCACTTTCACTGTGCCGCTGCCATCAAGCAGGATGTTGCCTGCACACCCAGCACGCACTTTGCTGCACTGTTTGGCGGATGACATGAGTGTCTGCAGGCAATTATCCTTGCAAAGAGAAGCCCTGATTGGCTGCAATTGTAACCTCACGGTATTTCAGCAAGAGGCTGCGTGCCAGAGGAACGCTAATGTAGTGGGTAACCTGATTGCACATATGCACAGTGTCCACAGAGCTCCTGCAAGATGTTCACATCCAGGTCGCAACCTTGAATATAATGAAACATAGCAGCATATATGTATGCATGATGGCATTTGTGCACATCTTGTCAGCTTCTGACAGGATCATGTGATGATCAGAATGATCTGTCCAGACGCTCACATGACTGAAAGATCTGCTGCAATGAGAACAACTTTGAGTCGTTTAAGCTTTGAAAAACGGCCGCAGGTCCCTCCCTCTGATACTTCCATCAACAAGCACCTTTGCCAGATGCTGCTTTTGCAAAAAGCCAGACATGCATCAGGCAGCGCGTGAGCATGCTGATGCCCAAACAGCATATACCTGACTGCCAATACTGCAGCCATTATAAGTTTCAACTGCACGGTCTTGCACTTGACAGCACATACCTGACTTGAGGTCTCTGTGCAGGGCCTGATGGGAGTGCAGGTGCAGCATCCCTTGGGCCGTTGCCAGGCACATGCCCACCAGCTGGTGCCAATTCAGGTAGGCACTGGGGCTATGTAAGAGCTGGTACAATGATCCCCTGCACAATCAAGGCATGACTTGACACATCAGATGCGCACAGACTGATGCCAGCTGAGGTACGCATGGGGGCCATGTTGGAGCTGATACAGCAATCCCCTGCGTTAACAAGATATACTTTGTCATGTGCAACAGGCTTTGACAGGGAGCCCTGCAGGTTTGGTCCGACCCAGCTGTCAGAGCAGATACATCATGCAAAGACTGCATGCAGTGGCCATACAGTCTTGCTTGTGCGTTGTGTCTGCTTTGTTAGGGTGTTGCCTGAGCCACTAGCTCAACGTGGGTGGTTTATGCCTCATCAGCAGGCAGTGTTGATAAGGACACTGCTATCAAAGACTGCGCTCTGCAATCCTAATGTAGTACGCTTGTAGCAGCCAACAGTCAATTCCCTGACTGCAATTGACAAAGACTGCTGTGACAATAGTGCCATGTGCAAGTCACTGATTGACGCTGTAGTCAACACATCAGCTGCAACGCTGATGCAACGTACCTGCTGCAGTGCTGCATGACCAAGATGAGCTTGTCAGGGGCAGTGCAGGCACCAAGCAGCTTCAAGACGTTGGGGTGGTCTGGCAAGTGGGACATCATATCCATCTCCCTTGTGTACTGCACAGCACACACACAGCATCTGTTGCAGGTGTCACAAGTGCCAGGTTGCGTCATGTAGCTGCAGCCATTCCAGATGCCACTGACAAAGCTCCTGCTTGGCCTGTTCAGGGGAAGAAGCACAGCATGAGTGCAGACCGCCTGAGATGCTTTTGCCACCGCAACCTTTGAGCATGGCATTGAGGGCAGCAGAATGATGCAAGACTGCGGGTGCTGCTTAGTATGGTATGCATGTGGTCACGTTAGTACCAGCATAGTATCAGCTTGAACACTAATGGAGCCTGCAAACTCCAAAGCCTTGAGAGCAACCTCTGGCAGTGCCAACTAGCACTGATCCATTATACATACAACTGTGCGTGTGTCCAATCACGTAAGCATTTCCAAAATATCATGGCCTTTGAACATGCAGCAGCCCCAGATTGCACCATGCATACCGTGATGTGCGTGAACAAGGATGCACTGCCTTACCTCTTTCATGGCCTTCTGGCTAGCAGCAGCTGCCCCATACAGCACTTTGATAGCCACTACTTGGCCCAGCCATGTGCCCTCATAGACCTGCATGCAGGAACACGCATGCTCACTATGCACAGACAGCCAGGGGCTCACTGTGCACCGAGAGACAGGCTTGCATTGTGGGTACACAGCATTAGTGAGCCTGAGGCATGGTCCCAAAAGGCAATGTTGCGGTCAGTCTGTCAAACAGAGGGTATGGTCTCAAGCATGGTCTTGCTTGTTTTGACATGCTGGCTGACATATGATGCTCCACGTAACCGCAACTGACAGTTGTGCCTTGCAGACTGCAAGGCCTTTGACACAGAGCTCACGATTTGCAGCTTGGAACTGTGCATCATGCATAGTGCGTCACAAGTGTGCTTCAACACAGAATATGTACAGGTCCTTCAAGAGGTTGCCGCATTATGATTAATGCACATGAATGTAAGTGTGAGGCACCATATGGTTCAACAGAGGCAGGTTGCTGGCTCAGCAGCACATGATGGCATACCACTGCAAAGGAGCCTTTCCCAAGGACTGCACCCAATTTCAGGTCGTCAATGTTGATGTTGGTGGGCCTTCCTCTGATACTTGCAAGTGCATGGTGATGAGGGCTGAGCAAGCTCTGTCTTGCCTTGCCATCTGCATGTGTGTGTCCTGCAGAGTGGTCGAGCATTTTCACAGCTGTATTCAGGAAGGCGGTTTTTCATTTGTCGGACTGCACCTTGAGTAAAAATGTGACAAATGTGACTAGGTGCATGTGTGCTGCAGCATTGGTATCATGGTGAAACAGGAACATTACAAGGCTCAAAAGTGCAGCATACCCGACAACTTCAAAGGAGATGCAGCTTGCACTTCACCCTTTTGAACCTTGTGCCCAGCGTGACTAGAATTGCTGACATCAGCAACTGACACAGCTCTCTGATCATGGTCTGTGACTGCACCGAGCTGAGGCTGGGTAGGGGAACACTTGAAGTCCTCCCAGACAGGTGAAGCGACGATGAATCTGTCTTCAGCTTCGTCAGTCAAGCTGATGCGCCGCACAGCTGCAGCTGCCTTATGCACATCTAGTCGTTGCTGTGCATCAGGTGTCAAAGCCTGCTGAACTCTGCTGAAGTCTCCTTGAACAGCTGGGGCTGCTGCATAAGGTGGAGCAGAGTTGTCGCTGTCATGCAAGTGTTGCTGCTTGGAGGCTGGCCGCAGGGGTCCAAACAAGTCGTCGTCCTTCTTGGCGGCGTTCCAAGCTTCAAAATCTTTCTGGCTTTCCTCACTGACCCAAGCAACACAAAGGTGAAGCTGACGTGCTGCTTCCTCTGCAGCAGCTAACGTGCACCTGAGCGCAGACCAGGAGAAGTCGGCACAGCCGACTGCAACGGACCAGGGGCCTGTGTCAGATGGCAGGCCGCTCTCTAAGTCAGTCACGAAACGCCCCGTCGGCATCCATGCACCATAAGCTACTGATCGTGCGTAGTCGTAGGCAAGTTTGCACTCGCGTTCACGCTTGCATCATGTAGACACAACTCTTCCAGAGAGATGTTGTATCGATGTGTACAGCATGCCCGTATCAGAGCACAGAAACAGCGAGCGCCGCGCTGCCCTGCAAAACTGCGTAACGCTTGCATGACTGATTAGCTTCAGATCATCCGAATTGATCTCGGTGAAAAGCATTGCACGAAACACAACTGGACAGGTGACTTGACATTTTGACGTCCTGCAAGTACGTGCCATATCCCAGACGCGGGCGACCCGTCTCACGAAATTGCGCTTAAAAATAAACGTAGGAACATCACAAATTCCTGAGGGACGTTCCTGTGAGATATCACAGCGTGACTCTGTTTCGTGCAGCTTTTGGTGCCGACGACCGGGCTGCGCAGCTGACCGAACAGGACTGGAAGGGCTGCCGATCAGTATCACCGCCAGAACGCGTTACCTCATGTGACTGAGCGATAGTGAGCAGTAGGTGACACTGCGTACCAGATAGTTGAAACCAGCAAGCCTGCTCAAGGGCTTGAAAGACACTGACTATCTATGCCCGCAGAGGGAGCCATGACCGACTGGGATGCTCTTAGCGATGTGCCCGCTGATCTTGACAACAATATTTCAAATGGTGTGCTCACCTCTGATCCAAGCAGTGATGACGCTGAAGCCTGGTTCTCGCCTGTGCAACCTGACAGCAGATTTGAAGGCAGGCCTTCAACAACCTCCAGAGTACCACCCCTGGCACTGCCAGCCAAACACCACAAAGAGTTTGTCAGGCGCAGCAGAGCTGCTGCAACTGATCCACCAGACACACCAGATCTTGCTGAGGCAGGCCCCTCAGCACCTGCGTATGCTTTCAGAAAGCCACCCAGACCCTTCAGCAAGCAGCCAAAGCGGTACGAACGGTCCAACTTGAGTGACCATGATCAGGTACCAGTCAACTGGATAGGTGACAGCACAGACCACGTTGACTACAGGCCAGCAAATACCGCTAGCTTCAGCAATCATGAAGCTGACATTGTTAGGGTAGCTACCTTCAGTACAATGGGCCAGAAACATGATGACAGAGAGGTTGTGTTAGGCAAACAGGACCTATCCAACAGCAGGTCTAGGCGCAGCTGGCGAATGTGGGCTGTATTGGGAGTTGCAGCAGGCACAGCCATTGGCGTTGCATACAAAGTCCTGGGAGACCGATCTCCTCTGGATGTGAGTGACATCAGGGGACAGCAGATCAGACAGGGCTTCAGTACAAGATTTGTTGACACTCCTGTAAGTACGTTGCTGTGATGTACATCATTTACAATCATGCCCTCAATCGGATATTTCAACACACAACTATTGCATCAATGCTGTGCACTACTGTGCTTGTACAATGGTGCTCTGTCGTTTACAAAAGCCAGCACTTATGTGCAGGTTGCAGCACATTATTTGAGCAAGACAGCCTCAGACCATGAGATGATGCAGCAGCTCATGCGAAGGAGAGCCAGGAAAGTCAGCCAGACATAACCCATGTCATGGTGCAATAGCAGAGTGAACAGCATCAGTGATTAACAACATACACAAGCGTGGAGTGTTCTATCAAATGTTCAGCTTTACCCAGTTACATATTTGGAGATAGTGATGATGAACACATACAAGTATGCTGAAGCAGTTGCTAGTTTGCAAAGCAGCTGCTCATCAGAACAATGCAGTAGCAGCCTGCGTTTGGTTGATTGCAAAAGGTGAGTAGGAAGAAGCCTCAGATGGTCCCTACAAACTATGAGAGGCTTGATAGTAAGCTAGCAAGAGTGCTTGTAGCCGATTGCCAGCAGTAGTGTAAATTGCGTGCAAAAACCTTGAGCAGGGGTGATCATCTGCAGCTGCGCACCTTTTTTTGCTATAGCAGTCTGGCAATGCTGTGTCAAAGAAATTGACAGATGTCAAGCAGTGACGTGATGTTCACTGCTTGCTTATTGATGCATCAGATAATTTTGGTCAGCTGTTATTGTCATTGATGCCCTTGTGTAACGGTGCTGATGAAGCACATTGCAATATGGCATGTATTTGTGACAGGGCCCCGGGGCATCTAATGCGCAATGTGGGGTTTTACCCTACAACAGCATTGCTGAGAGCGCGTTGGCAGTATCATGATTAAGTCAGAAGCTTGCTCAAGACGGCTGCATTTCAAATAATTGCACAGTCAATACATGTCAGCTTGAACACACAACAACTTAACTGTTCACAGAATCTACAACACTGACATAACTGTTCTGTGACTCATGGGCATAAGAGTCGTGAAAAACAAAAAATTGAAGGCCAAATTTTCCAAGTAAACTTCAAAGTCAAGATAAAGGAGAAAATGATCACTTTTACTGGAGGTACAGAACATAATCCGACGCCACAAGGAACACAATGACTTTTGCAAACAACAGCGCTGTGGCACATTTATTTCACAGAGTATTGAAGATGGCAACAAGCACAAGCAAGACAAGACCGATCTACAGAAGACCCACCACTGCACTGAACTTAAACTTGTTCTGACAGTAATCAAAATGGGCAGAGGATATGCACTGCTGGTCATTGTATGTTGATCCTTTGCCAGGGCCTCTCCTCCTTTTTGGGAATGTTGAGTTGTAGAACGCCATTGTCATATTTGGCTTTGATTTGATCAAGGTTGGCAGTCTCAGGCATACGAACTGTGCGCCTCACAAACTGGCTGCTTCGCTCCATTCTGTGATATCTGCAATGTGAAAACAACATAACATTGAGGCCTGCAGTGATTATTCTGCAATTAAAACATGGCATCTTGCAAACTTGAGCAGAAGGTCTCATGCGCAAAAGCAGCGTGAGTGATGAGTGAACATGTGCAGCATTGCTGACAGTCACAACTTGACCAGCAATGTCTGCACCCTTGGTCACAAGCAGCCATGTACCAGCTGCATGCACATTATGCCATTGAGGGTGCAAGCTGAATGACTCCAAGCTGCTATCACTGCTGGGAGAGCCTGAGCACTATCACACTCTGATGCCAATGAGGTATGATGCTCCTGCTGCCATGGACAGTATGTGTGCTGAGACTGATGTAGTGGTAAGTTCAGCAGCAAAGCAACAGGTGCAGTGGCAGTATGTCACCTGACACCCTGTTCCTCCTTGTCTTCACCCCTCTTGTCTTCCTTCTCGACGCTGACGGTGACCACATCGTTATCGACGTGCACCTGAATGTCGTTCTTGCTCATACCAGGCAAATCCGCCCGGATCTCAAATGTGTTCTCGAACTGTGCAGACACACGACGAGTCAGTTCAGAAACGGACCGTCCTGTCTTGTACCGACGCCGCGCAAGCGTCCATGCACCACAGGAGTGTGACTGCACAACAAGCTTACCTCCATCACATCAAGGTGCATGTCCCTGCCGCTCCTGCCGGTTCCGTTAGCGACGTCTCGAGTGGGATTCCAAAAAGGAGCAAAGGCGTCCTGACCACCACTGAACGATGTCATTGCCATGTTTTGCTGTGGCGTAGGCGAACTGCTGGGCAATTGCACCGACAGATCAGAGCCCGCTCACATCAAGCAAGTGTACAGATCCCTGTTTCACAACGAGTCGTTTCGAATCAGGGGTACTGGCCTA
>JAABUP010007420.1_pt1 | contig 14733 bp, 24 predicted proteins | sample 5559201 | NCBI WGS metagenome assembly JAABUP01 (sample SAMN10711887, study PRJNA513373) | rock metagenome | isolation source: Antarctica rocks | place: Antarctica | reverse complement strand
GTACCTTAGCTTTGGGACAAGGCTCACCGCTATCCGTAATCGTTGGTCTGTTCTATCCAACATCACGATAATGTAGAAGCTGGCTGCCTGTGGTTGTAATTATCACTTCTTCCCCACTTTTACCGCTTACAAACAGCTATGAAAAATTCCATTCCCTTCCGCCAAACGCAACCAACCCTGCAGACGCCCCTGGAAATACAACTGCCGCAAACATGAGGGTATGTAAAGAAATTGAAGTCTTTCCGCCGTAGCGACTGCTGGATTGTGATATGCGGGCCCGGGTTGACTGCAGTGATGGACGGTCGCTTCCGCGTATCCACGGCCCATATGGGTGGGTTTCAGATTACGTAGGGGATAAAGGCCCTGCGTCTAGTGTTAGTAGGTAGCGCAGGATGTAGCAATCTAGGTAATGCACTCACCCAATTGCCAAAGTCGCGGCAACGCCAAACAGCGCCCTCTTCCTCACCTTCTCCTTCTTGATCTCCTGCTCCAGTAGCTTTGTCTTCTTCGCCGGTTGCAATACCCCATCCCACTCCTCATCATCCTCATCATCCAGCTCCTCCGCCTTGCGCTTAGACGCCCTGTCACTGCCCTCGCCATCCAGTTTCTTCGCTTCCTCTACCATTTCCTTGGCTTTCTGGATCATAGCTTCTGGGCTTTCTGGCAGAGGCAGATCGGCGGATCCGCCGGGCATTTCTATCTTGACTTTGGTGGTGGTGCTCTCGGTGTCGCCGTTGACTTGGACCACTGATTCGACGTCCACTCGCACTTTGTCGCCATCTACGGATTCGGAGTCTGCAATTGATGCCGCGTCATGGAGAGCTGACTGTAAAGAGGCACTGGCTTCGCGGGCATGGACGGCATTTGATTCTTTGGTGGCTTTTGTTGTTCGGGCCTTCCTGGGGGATTTCGGCGCTGGCGTGGAGGACTTGCCGGGCGAACTTGCTCTTGGTCGCCCGCGAGCGCGGGGTGTAGAGCCTCGGGGAGTGGGTGGTGGGAGGTGCGTTTTATCGTTCGCGGCGAAGACGAATTTCGGGGGAGGAGATATTGATTTCTGAGGATCGTCTGTGTTCGTGGCGATTGGGGCATCGTCGACCAGTGCTCTGATCCAAGGAACCATAGCGTACTCATCTGCAAGCTTGAGTGCTGTAGGGCGTTAATACTGAAACTCCCAACACAGCAAAGGCGCTTGGGGGCGTACCAAATTCCTCAGGTATCCACACGTTACCAGCGACTTCGTCTTGGCTAGTAGTTGTCAGTGTTTTCAAGTAGTCACGCTCAGCCATCTCTTCTTTGTGTTCTGCCCAGGGGAAAGCGGCCTTGAACATGCCAGTGGCGCTAATATAGCCGTCACTACTTCTTCTCTAGACATGACACAACCGTCAGCACATCATTCACAATCTCGTAACCGCAACCGCCAACGTACCATGAGAAAATAGGCCTCAGGATGCGGTTGGTGTTGATTAGGTGCGAATATCTCGGAGCCTTTCAGGTTCTTTGGAAGAGGTGCTCTGAGATGTGCGTAGTCAAAGATTCCGAGGTTCTCTGGCTTTGTCGCATTGGATGTACCGACTTGACCTGGCTTGACAGCCAAATTTGTCTGACCGAGTCGTCGCTTCTTTACGAGCTCCTCATCTGCATCATTTGTATTAGCTGTGCGCACCATGTAGGACACTCCAGATGAAATGGCGTACGATCGGGTGTTTTGTCAAGCGCAAGAAGCGGGTTGTGCTTCGATGGCAAGATCCTTTCTCGGGGCTTCTCAGTCGGTCTGGCAGGCATTGTATTGTAGTCGCGGTGAATATATGGCAACTTAATGTTATGAATCGTTTGTCGAGCTCAATTGCTGCGACAATGGTGTTGGTGAAGCGCGCGGAAATCTGACGTCTTTCAAATCACTTCGGTCGCGCGCCTTGTCGGGCAGAATCAATAGCCGTCACGCGAATTGAAGGTCAGAAATATGAGTATCTGTAGTCGGTGATAAGGCGGAGAGAAGAGAAGATGATATGGATGAGACAGGGCTACATCGGTTTTCGGGTGATCTGGGGATGGTGGATGGATTGTTCGTTCCATCAAAATATGAGGTGGCCGGGGGGAGGTTGGAGTTCGTCTACGGTCTACCGAAGGGGCTGGATTCTCGATGCTGGCCGCAAACGATCGCGACGTCACATCATCAATACCATCTACTATGATACCTCCTCGTCTTATTCATTATCATCTTGTTGGCTAGAGTGGTTCTATCTATTACAGCAAAAAGAACTTGGGTTAGATTCTATTATTTCCTCCTTGTATGGAATTGAGAACAAGTTGAATTATTGTCTTGACAGAGAATGCACCTCTGATTGGTCAGAATTATCGACGTAGTACACCTCTCATCTCTCAGTGTTGTCCAAAGTAGCTATCGTCAGATGATGTACTTCCATTTGTATATACTCAACTGCTTCATTTCACAAGTTATTCCCTCCCCATTTAGTCCGTGATGCTTCGTGGTGGTTATGCTTTAGCCCTTCTGCACGACTTGAGATTTCTTTGTAAATCCCCTCAAGGCGTCTGACCTCTGAACTGCTGTTTTAGACAATCTCGCGCAACTACTCACATTCCATGCGAAAGTGTAAACCTCTTCTGGTGCCAATCCTTCCCCTCGTGAGTATCCGGGATTGTCACTTCCTCTCCTTCCAACCCACACTCGATTTTCTACCCACCTACATCTCTTAACAAACCATCATCCTGTCACCAAATCCCCAAATACCCGCATAGTGACTACACAAATTGTGTCCAGGCAGCAATGAGCCACTTACAAGTGCCCACACACGACGCCGTGGATCCCACACGTTCTCGTGCCAAGTGAATCTCGCGCCCTCCAAGCCCCCACGTAGAGTGGAACAACTTGGTGGATACAGTTTGCTCTGACCTCCTCCCAAGAGGTCTTGCTTGGCCCTTGTTGCTCCTGATGTCACATCCAACGTACTTGGGGTTTGACAACAAGGCAGAGCAAGCGTCCTCCGCCGCGCTTATCGATACGGTAGGTTCTTTTAAAATACCAACCACAAGCTGAAGCATGTAATGTGTTTCAATTTGTATGAATACATAAACAAAATGTACGTTGTGCGAGTTCATGTATATTATAAGCTTACCTCCTTCCCCACAAAGTTCAGTGCACAACCGTGGTTTCGAGCTTACCCTACCATAAATTTAAAGCCACCACGGAACGCAAGTTAATAGGCGGCAGAATTACGAAAACTTATCATGGAAGCTTCAAAACTACCAGATTGTGAATGCTCAATGTAAATGCATGCATGTGAGGCTTTGATGGGAAGCACAGGTGAAGCGAAATGAGGGAAAGTCATAGGGCAATATCGCAACAACGAGAACTGATGAGAGCAAAGGAAGCAACAATGGGCAGCGAGTTGCTGATCAATCGTCTACGGCTTACGGTATTACTTTGCATGGATGGATCCATGGCCATCCCTTGCATCGTCTATTAGAAAGAAATGCGAATTTCAAAAAGAGCATCTGAACCGAGAAGGCTAAATGTAGCTGACAGGTGGCAGTAAAGCCATATTTGAGATGCAGTGTTCTCGCGACCAAGTGAAACGCTTTCAAGATGGAAGACTCATCGACAGCTACCACACAGAAGTTGAAACACCACAAAACATGCAATGTACACCTTTCCAATAAGCAGCAGAAGAATAAAGGCTAGCCATTGCATCTGAGCGCGAGTACCATGCTATAGAAGCAGAGCCTCGTATTTTTGAATTGAAAAATTCCTTGAAAGCGCCGTGAGCTCAAAAATAGCACTTACCAGCGGCGGCTACGGGCGCCATCAGACGTATTCCATACAACAGAGATCGAAGGCTTACCTGTATGCCTCTGCAACTTTCGGCTGACGCCTCTTCAGCTTTGGTGTTACGTCATCAATTTGGCGCCTGCCTTGAGTTTCGCCCTCATCGGACGAGTCGTCTCGGTTGTCAAAGTCTCTCTTACGGCCATTCGAGCCTCCAGCACGAAGCTTGACTGGCGAAGCCGATTGTGCGTCTATCAAGTAGTTCTGGTGAACGTTCCCGTTTTCGGAATTGGGGTTGCCATATCCGTTGGAAGCTCCATGGCTGGATCCTGTAGAAAGCGGACTTCCAATATTGCCATCGTAGAATGATGGCTTCCGTAGTGGAGGCGGCGGAGGCTCAAAATTCTGCGAGTTCGACCGCTCAGCCAAGCCGGCAGGCAACTGTTCATTATTAATTGTGGAATATCTGCTGTTATATGATCCGTGCTGAAGTGGGTCTGAAATCTTCTCACGACTTTGACTTTCTGCACCAGAATTTGACGTATGCCTCCACTGACTCATGCCATTTCTGCAAATTGGTCAGTAGCATAAGGGAGGGAATGCTGAATGGGGACTTACGAATCATATATGATTGGGCTTCTACTACGCGATCTAGATGTGTTATTCGGCGAAGCCTGCAATGATGGCTCTTGTGCAGACGGTGGAGGATACGGTCGGGCAGGGGCTCGAACAGGTTTTGGCGCTCCAGTAACACCCAAAGCAGCGAGCATGGCTTCAGTATCCCGAGCCGACGGGATCCGTGATCCTGAATTCGGGGCTGATGCCTGATCGACTGCAACGGTGCTTTTGCTACTTGATAATTGAAGTGGCTTCGGCCGTCCTGCATTCAATGCATGTTCGAGGCTATCCATGACATCCCCAACGTCTTCTCCGTCCAATTCGAATTTGGACTCTTGTAGGGGATTGTTGTCGTTGTGTTCAGGCTCTTGACTTCGTCCTCGGTTAGCTTGACCAGGGTCATATAAAGACTTCAGATAGTCTATAGGAACGACTACGCCGTCATCACCAATGGAAGAGAAGATTGGATCTCTTGAGAACTCTTCCCAGTAGCTAGTATCCTTGATGTTCTGACCCAGGATATCCGGTTTCCCACGGTCCATGTATTTGGAGCGGCAGCAACCATCATTGTCGGGTTCTGGTGGTAGAAGTGGAATGGCTTCAGCGACTACAAAATTTGCAGACAAAGGTCGGCCAGTCAGATCAATTAACGCTCCACCTTCAAAAACGATTAGTGCATCCTTTCGAGATTTCTTCCATGCTCCAACTTACCGCTCGGAATATCAGGTACATCTAAGTTGTCTAAGTCATCTTCTTCGGCTTCAAGATCCGCCACATCAGCTGACGGTGGTTTCGGTGTTGAAGATTGAGACTGTACTGGCGCATTGGTAGCGGGCGACCCTTGAAAGGTAGCCACAGGATCGCTCCCGGTAATCCCTTGATATTGATTCCATGAGTATCCCGTAGCTGGAGATATGACCGAGGAGGGTGAAGCAGCAGAGTATGGTTGCGCTGGGACACCTGACGTTTGTTGATACTGTGCATTTTGCTGATTGTACGCCGCGTTATATTGCGGCCACTGAGCGGACGGCTGACCTGGATTCTGAGGCCCGTAATAAGTATTCGGGGTTGAAGGAATTGCTGCTGTATATGGCTGTTGCTGGTAAGAGCTCCCCTGTTGGTAGGGATACCCTTGTTGATAGTGCTGCTGGTATTGCTGATATTGCGATGACTGCTGCCATTGAGGTGGGGCTGACGACCGGGCCGATAAGGGGGTGGGTGGACCAGGAACACCTTGAGGCTGATGGTAGCCAGGTTGGCCATAAGACGTTGTCCCATAGGCCCTTGGCGGTCCTTGAGGTGGGGCGACATGAGGCGGTAGGGAATACTTCGTGATGATCGGGGCATTTGTTTTCTGACGCTTCGGGGGTCGGAGATAATTCTGTTGGTTCATAAGTCCCCTGTTTTCGATGTTAGGCTATGATTTAGCGTCAGGCATATCTCAACACTTACGCTGGAACCTCGCGCCGTGGCTCAGGACAGTTCTGTGCCCAGTGCTCCGGAGAGCCGCAATTGTAGCATGTATGAGGTGTCTGGTGAGCTGCTTGCTGACCTTGTGATGGGTTGGCAGTGGGTGCGGATTGGTAAGCTTGTTGGTAAGCTGCTGGCGGGGAGGTTGCATATTGCTGTGGAGGGTATTGTTGCTGAGCGTACTGCTGCCCGGCGTACTGTTGCGGAGAGTACTGCTGTTGTGCATATTGTTGCTGGTAACCTGGATAACTGTATGGCTGGCTAGGCTGAACTTGCTGCTGCTGCGGCCATTGAGCAGCAGGGGTAGTCATACTTCCGACAAAACGTTGTATGAGATCATGCACAGATTGGTTGATCTGGGCAAAGGAAAGCTTAGAGTCCAGAAGGAGGTTTGATCGAACGAATGGACTGGATAGCAGGAAGTAGGAAAGTGTTGTTCTTGAACACTTCGATGTTCTAGGTCGTGACCTTACAGTACAAGATAGTAAGAGCAGAAACTGGAAGCTTATTGAAGAGAGATGCTTAGACCAGGGGGCCCTGTCGACCAATTCAGATCGGAATCCCTGACCGTTACGGTATGAGGATTTTGAGAAACGGTATGATCGATCTGGTTTATGTACGAATGTGCTGCCCAATTTGAGACATGAAGGAAGATACTGGAGAAGTTGCGCGTCGATATCAGACTGTGGAAAGTTACATTGGTCAGATCGGAACGGATAAACACAAACACCGACGCCTGTCCATCCAGACCAGTCGACGATCAAAATGATCGGCTTGGGCATACATACTATCTGTTCTGTCATGAAGTACATTAAGACAATATGATTTTGAGAGACGAAGAGCAACTGGCTTTAGCTTCGCATGCCCTCAACCCAGTTACTCCTTTCGTACCTCCGTCATACAGCCCCTAGCTTTGGGTAGGGTCAAGACATGCCCGGCCTCCCAGGTATCCATGGATCCTACCTTTAGCGGCAACAGAACCCAGCTAATGTCAGTGTACAGCGAGCGTAGATCTGGACGAATGTATCGAGCGCCTCTACAAGAAAGAGTTACTAGCAGATTCGGTCATCGAAGCAATATGCGCGAAGACAAAAGAACTTCTTATGAAGGAAAGTAATGTGGTACATATTGCAGCACCGGTAACGGTGGTTGGAGACATACATGGCCAGTTCTTCGACATGATTGAAATCTTCAAGATTGGAGGATTCTGTCCAGATACTAATTACCTATTTCTTGGTATGAGTGCTCAACCGACAGGCCAAAAAATGGTGTCTAGTAATAACTATTTGGAGTAGGCGACTACGTGGATCGTGGCCTTTTCAGCGTCGAAACAATCTCCTTACTCGTTTGTCTAAAATTGAGATACCCCCAACGCGTCCATCTTATTCGAGGAAACCATGAATCCCGTGGTGTCACCCAGTCCTATGGATTTTATACTGAGTGTTCCCGGAAATATGGAAATGCCAACGTATGGCACTATTTTACCGATATGTTTGATTTCCTTACCTTAAGTGTCGTCATCAACGACCAGATATTTTGTGTCCATGGAGGTCTTTCTCCTTCTATTCACTCCATTGACCAGATTAAGATCATCGATCGGTTCCGCGAGATACCTCATGAGGGGCCGATGGCAGACCTAGTGTGGTCAGATCCAGATCCAGACAGAGACGAGTTCTCTCTTTCTCCAAGAGGCGCAGGCTATACATTTGGAGCTCAGGTCGTCAAAAAGTTTCTTGAGGTCAATTCCATGACGCATATCTTACGCGCGCATCAGCTATGTCAAGAGGGATACCAGGTCCTCTACGATGATCGACTTAGCACAGTGTGGAGTGCCCCGAATTACTGCTACCGCTGTGGCAATATGGCTAGTGTGCTCGAGGTTAGCGATACTGGTGAACGGTATTTCAATGTTTTTGACGCGGCGCCAGAAAATGATCTCCATAGAGGTGAGCAGCAACAGCAACCAAATCAGGGTCAGGATGGACAAGGAGTTGTAGTAGAATATTTCCTTTAAGATACCAATGCATTCGGTCTGGAGTTGCTGGTCCTTAACAAGCTACATTTAGCATTGGGGGCAACCCCTCCTCCCAAATAGTTTGACCGTTCTTTCCGCTTTTCTCCCACGGTTTTCATAAACGCTCAATATTCCTAACTAACTTACTGTTTCTTGACCAGCGGCTAACTCACAAGTCAACCCCCTTCAAACTCACATCTTCGATGGTTCACAATCTTGAAGACTTATTGAATTTAAAAATCGCTCATTCCTTTGAGTTCATCAGTGAATTGTTATTCATTGTACTTTGAAGTCAATACTTGGTTGAAACTTCACCGTCACCGGCTTTGCTCTTCACGCCCCTTCATTGAGACAAGTTCATCAGCAACCCGCGTCCGGTGTTCATGGACGTTTATAAGAACTCAAGAACCCCCACAATTCCTCCATCTTTTCGACACATCCGTCCAAACACCAAAGTCTTTCAACCCGCATATACAGAATATACGTCTAACTCTATGACAAGTTTGACTTAGTACTCTAAGACTTCTGAACAAGCTCCTTGACCTAACTATCTTCCCGCTTGACTCTGCTCAGCCTGACATTGTCTTCCTTCATCTTCTCCTCATCAGAATTTTTCCTGCTCGGTATTATATATCCGATGTAATAACCTCTTATCAACAAGCTCTCCTGGACCTGGACCTCTTCCAACTTGGCTTCCTCCACTCTTCCTCCTTGATCTCTCCATTGATCAGAATTCGTCATTCCATTTTCGCGATCGGCGACACGCAGGCAATAACCTTCCTTTCGCTTGTACTGTACCCAATACCGATGCGCCCGAGTCATTTCTTGAAAGCCATCGCGGCTCACCTATGAACCGAAATAATCCAACATCTCGACTTGGTAATCTAATGGTGAGATAATGACAATCCAGCAGAAAACCCTAATCTTGTTTTCATAACTCAACGTCTTTTGGCCTTATCTATTCTCAACCTTGAGCTCAGATCAACTCCTAGGTCAGAAAGGCTTACCGGCGTCTTTTTCATATCAATAGTCATTGACCTCACATTCCAACGGATATTCATCGCCGTCTTCTTCATCGGAAAGAACTCACTAGAGTTAACAACAGATCACGCAAGAATCAAGCACAAGGGACCTGGACCATGTGCATATAAACTCTGGATCTCCCCCTTCTCTCTCATCTTCTACACACACACTGTGCTCATCTCAACATCTGCAACAAGTCTTCTACAGTCTTATACTATATACGGTCGTGAACCTATCATCTAACTCAACGTACATCGATCATTCTTACTCCCTACTGTATCTCTTAGACCGCCGAGCATTAGGCGGCCTAGCTTAGATAGGAAATCAACGTTCTTGAACCCCGTCATACTCTTGACCCCCGTCGGTGATCGCTTTAGTGTAACACACAAATGCATTACCTTTCGGATTCAGATACATTATCATAATAAGCACCTCAGTCCTCTACCTTCCTGCTCGTTACATAAGCCACCATACGTTGACATCCTAAAGCACACTCCATCTCCACTGCGTGATATAGCTCACGTTTCTCGACACTCCTATTCAAGCTTGACCCACTCAACGCTCGCTCTTACTCGTTACGTGTCTGCTTCTGCCAGAGTCTTGCCCTAGAAATTTGCCGCAAGGAAAATACACGAGTGCAAAATTTCAACAAAAGCTTTAATCATACAGGACGAACCTCTCAGACGCCGCATAGCCAGCTTGGAGCTGAGGTCCTAAACACAGCCTTCGAGAGCAACTGGTCTCCTGTTTTGGTCTTTGAAAGGAGATGTTCAAGCAGCGAGTCATGAGTGATGGTCTCCACAGAAAGTTCCGGATACTGAGGATCACGGAGCCAATCCCCGTACAACTCAGCGAAAGTAATGATAGCTTAAGGACAGATACGTGATGCTGGTGAGTTTGAGACAATGGATAACTTGTAGAGGCGGCTGACATGGCGCACATAGATTAGATACTTGCTTTGTCTGAAGATCACCAAGAATCGGATTCGCATAATCTGAAACACAAGACAGTCTTCTCATTGAAGGACCTCCTCTCTGCTGGAGCAAGCTCTTGCATATCTGTCATAGACAAGCTGTCTCACAATTATTACAGCCTCATTGCTGAGTTCTCAGAAATATGACCCAGTTCTGAACGCCTGTAACCACTACGTTACATTTTGAAAGAGGACCAGCGACAGCGGATTAGCACATCTCCCCGTTACCGAGCGCATTTCTCCCGATAAAAGCTCTTACATGTCTGACATAAACGACCTGTTTGACGACGAGTTTACGCCCATAGTTGAGCCTGGACTGAAGGTGGCATAGCCTTTAACAAACATAGATGATATACTTCCTTAATAAGAGGAACATCAAGGAGCGGACCGGCAGAGCCGTGGCTGTCAGACCATCCCTTCTATTGAAAACTTCATATATTCCCAGACAAAATCTAGCATATCTGACACGGACGACTTGTTCGACGATGACTTCACCTTATCGTCGAATCTGCCTTGAGTGTCCGTTGGAGGTATCTTCCTTTGAGTGAAGAGCGCCAACGAGCGGACTTGCACAGTTCTCCCGGTGAACACCGCAAATCTCCCAAGCCAAGATCTCGTATATCTAACACGGACGACCTATTCGGCGATGACTTTACACCCATTGTTGAGCCTTTTAAAACGTGGCACAACCTTAGCCGTCCGGCTTGAATTCCGGCTACTGTGAAGATGAGAGATATATCGACATAAGGAAAGAGCAAGGAGGATAATGAGCGATAGGGGTGGAACGTACCTTAGTGCCAGGTCAGCTATCCGAACGGCTGTGGTCAAGAACAGAGATCATGAGGCACAAAAAGCAGCGGCCGCACGAAGTGCTAGAGGAGTTTCTACCTACCCCTGGGAACCCACTAGCGAGGTTCACACCAAGTCTCTCGGAAAACCCATCAGAAATGGAAGAGAGGGCCAATCTAGCTTTCAGCATGGTGTTCCTATTGAAGTTTCGCCCACTGGAGAATCTTGCTGCAAGCCTTCCACAATTTTAGCTGTTCAGAAGCACTTTTTCCAAGCGCATACGCGTCAAAACGGAGCTTTCAAGGACAGTTAACGGATATAAAGAGCGGGTTATATATATAGCCATGGCTATGGATCAGTCGCAGAATCTGGACGCCGATAGACTGTCTGGAGAAAATGAATTCCAAGACGAGAAACTTGGGAACCGACAAAATGGGTTTGGACCAATTGGTGCATAAATCACTGAAAACCGTTACATAAAATCTCATTTACCTACAGCTTTTTCGAATCTACCTATCCGACTGGATCTGGGCGGAATCGAGGCCTCTTCGAAAACAACGGGTTGGAAGAGGACTCAAATCTCGAACGGAGAACCTGGTAAAATTGAGATTCTTTCTAGGAAACCTTCTCTTGCAGCTTCTTTACAGTCGCTCTTCCATCTGGATATGGGCTAAAAGAGTACTACCCAGCCAAACGTTGAGCCAGGAGATCTTCCAGCTATCGAGTGGAGACCTTTGGAAGATTGAAGTTTTTATTTGGATAAATCTTCTTCATGTGCAGTATTTAAAAAGCAACCTTTCCAATTAGACTAGGACGAGATACGGGCCTTCAATCAAAGAACCAGTTAGCAGAGCGACTGGATGCGGAGCGGAGGTCTTCGAAAATTGGGGGGATTTTCCTGGAAAACTTTCTTCTGTAGCTTCTTTAAAGCTGCCCGTTTCAGCTGGATAAGGGCCAAACGTAGGCTTCCTTACAAAGGGATGAGGCAGGACAGCACTTGGATGTCCAGCGGAGGACCTGGACGACTGGAGAACGAAGACTCTGCACACCGATACTTGGCTCAATGGTCGCTATCAGTCTCTTCGATTGTTCCGAGACTTTCTTTGAGGCAAAACTAGCAAAACATCTGCGACTAAGATATAGAGTCGTAATGCACAGTGGTGTTGATTCGAAAGCTTCAAGTGGTTCAGAGGCTGTAAATACAAAGGTAGATCGCCAAGCCCAAGAAGAGGCAGGAAAACCTAAGGATGGGCCAAAGTGCAAATCTGCAATGTCTGCTGCCGAGGAAACGAGTCGAAGTCTTTTTGTTAATTCTTCAGAAAACACTCCTATATTTGTCATTTGAATATTATTTCGATTGGCAATCGAAACAGTGCCGCGTATCAGGAAGTCCGTGGATGCAGTTGACATCAAGATGAACCAGCAAGAGCGAGGTGAAGCAAGAGCTTCGAGGGAGACGCCAGAACCATGGGCCCCCAAAGCTGTCGCCGACGTGAAAATGAGACTCTCGGATGAGAAGCGATTCTGGGTAAAAGCGCAGCTAACCCCAGTACCAGATGACGATGTGGATACCACCTCGAAGGAAATCACGTTTGGACGAAGACTGGGTTGGTTTCAGTGTCTGCTGCGGAGACGGAGAAACAGGTTCTCGTAACAAAGAAAAGCGTCCCCGGGTAGAAGCTGGCTCGATCCTAGAGTCTGGTGGGAAGAGAAGCGTGCCTAGATAATGGTTGGGTTAAGCCCTTTGCTAGCTGATAATGCAGTCGATCATATTAGTTAGCAATGCCGCGCATGAAGGCGGAAGTAGGAACGGAAAGTTCATGATGATCGTGCCGATGAAGATACTCATTGTGCCAGCGATGTTTATTTGGTGCTTCCGGAGAATGTCGCTTTGATAGCTTCGTGGCCTCTCATCTACGGCGATTTGACCAAGAGGTAAGGTTAAGGTAGGAAATGTGGTTATTTTGGTAGTATAAAAAATACCGCAATGCGAACCCATGTTATTTCATTTCTTCATATCACATAGATGCTCGCACATGAGCCACGTCGCAATCTTACATGCTGTCACGTACAGTCTAAGCAACTGAGTGCAAGGCGAAATCGTCCGATTCCTCTAAATACCTATTTCCAATCCTTGGTAATGTCAAATGACCACTCGAACTTCAGATGTGTATGATCATCATCATCGACGAATTTTGAAACAGCTTCGTAGTGTCCTCGAGCCATCATTCCTGAAGGTGCCTCGTCCGATGCAACTATAGACGAAGATTAGATTCTCCCCAGTCCTGCAAATAACCAAGGGTATTTTCATGGAGGAGCAAATACTCACATTTCTTCTCATATACTGGCTTTTCAACCGTATTCGGCGGAAAACTTCCCTAAACCCCACCCATAAACATTAGCCCACTATGCTCCTGCCCGCGCCTCAAACCTCACTTTCCCACTCCATCCCATTGTCTCAAAGTAATTAAGCACACTCACAATCATCTCCTCATCCTTCCCGACCCTAATACCCTTCCTTTTTACCACCTGTAGATACTTCAACCCACTTAGCACATCATGCTGCACTACAAAGCTGGCCTTCATCCTAAATTTTGCGCCCTCCTTGATCGTAAACGGCTTTTCCTTGAGCTTATCCACCGCTCCCGGGGCACTCAAATCAATGGTGATATCAGAACGCCCTTCGACTTCGAGGGCGAGAGACTTAATGATGCAGCGGCGGGTGTCGCCCGAGGTAACAGGGAGCGCAGGGGAGGAGGAAATGCCGAGGGACGCCTTCCAGCGGTTGAGAGATTCGTCTTCTTGATCTATAGGTAGCGAGAAGTTAGAGGGTATTAGTATTATATGGTGGGAGGATTTGGAAGGGCTGCTGTAGGAGGAGATTGAGAAAGATGGAACCGAAGTACCGAGTTTTGCATATTCTTCTACGGTCTTCTTTTCGCCGACTTTAAAGCCGTCGGTTTTGGAGGCGACGAGATCCTCGTCGCCTTGGGATGCCATGGTTGGTAATTGGTGGAGTTTCTCGAGGGTGTACAAGAGGGTCTGAGGATGTCAGTGGTGGTGGTGGGGATGAACGGACGCGATAACAAGCGAGTATTAGCGTATGCAGAAAGGTTTAGAATCCTTGGCATTCATTTTCGCTCTGCCCCACGGTGATCCGTTTATAGGAGGAATTCAGAAATCAACCCCACCGCCCCCCAATTGCCCGAAATTGAAGCTATTCAGACCTCTTTGTTTGTTGACGTTCCTGACGTTCTTGTAATCGACCGTTTTTATTCGAAATGTCTCAACGCCGAAGTCAAAATCTATCTCTAGATGATTCTCTCACCTTCTCTAGAGCATTCGAAAGACGTAGGAAATCGACGACTCGAGCTGAACAGTCGAAGATCACTGATCGAGCTGATTCTCTCGATCGAGCTGCTCTTTTCGATCGAGCTGCTCTTCTCGATCATCATCGTAGACGAGCTCTCATTTCATCGAATGTAGATGATTCTCGATTGTCTTCAACTTCTGAGCTGTCTTTAACTTCTTGACAATTCTCGTCTTCTGAATCTCAGTTGTCTTCACTTTCTTGACGATCTGAATCTTCTTCACTAAGATGTTCACGATCTGATTCACTCTCATCATTGTCACGTTCTAGATATTGAAAGAATGAACTCGACATTTCTAAGAATAAAGCTGAAAGTGTTACGATCCTAGCTACGCACCTTCGTTGGTAGCTATGTTGATGGCTATGTTGATGGCTATGTTGATGGCTATCCTGAGAGCTATCGCCGATCGCTCGCCGCTAGGGCATAGGCTTGTTCCGAAGCCAACCCTATTCAGGGTTAGCTTATGTTCTCCTGAGTCATATAGATAGCCGGCCCTTCCCTTCTAGATACTTTCCTTCCTTAGCATTTATATACTCGTTACATTACACCCATATGACTCGCTCTATGCTGGCCCCTAACATTATATAAATGCTCCTTCGTTACAGGCGAAGTGAAATAATCTGCATCGATTCCTTCGAGTGCTTCTGCTAGTAGTCCTCCAACCCTCTATCGACTTTGGTCTAGCGGCTTG
>JAABUP010007419.1_pt1 | contig 14734 bp, 12 predicted proteins | sample 5559201 | NCBI WGS metagenome assembly JAABUP01 (sample SAMN10711887, study PRJNA513373) | rock metagenome | isolation source: Antarctica rocks | place: Antarctica | reverse complement strand
CTCATAATGGATAGTCAGAGATCCGTGTGAATGGTATATGGCCCGTAACACAGTCATGGCATTCGTAAAATGATCTCAAAACATCTGGCTCCCTAAACTACCATCAAAAGCATACAAAATAGGGTTGTTGGGACAAACCAAAGATATCAGCAGCTACCTGCACTACCTGCAGATTGTCCGCCTCCGTGAAGCAGTATCATTCGCTCAATATGAAATAAGGTTTACCGGAACCGATCCGAGGGATCAAAAGTTACCAAATATGAAATCCAAATGTGGTTTAGCTTTGCACTGTAGAAAGTGTTCAATATCAAATGCCAAACTTCTCCCCATCTGTAGTCCAATATCTGAATCATTGGAATGGTGTCATTGGCCTGGGAGAAAGTATTACAGACATCAGTCTAAGAGCAATCAGCAGTTGCAACAGAAAAATACAAAATGGGTCCAGCGCTGCCCTGGAGGCTGTCTTGACTGTTGACATCTGCCCCCACCAGTTGCCCAATGTCTTGTTCTGTGAATGATTATGACATACATCGGAGATTAATCTGAGCGGCCAGACCGAAGAGATCAAAAATTACGAAATACGAAATTCCAAATAAGGTTTAGCCATGCCATTCATCCAGTGTTGATGTCGGCCTGCCAGAATGTCGGGCTCTGTGAATGGCTATGAGCTTTGTCGGAAATTGGATCGGCCTGATGGTCTGGCCGAAGAGATCAGACAGTTCATAAGATGAAACTCCCAAATAGGTTTGGCTTGGTCTTGCATGATGGGTTGGGTGTTGATATCTGCCAGATGTCTGTCTACCTGTGGCTCGTCATAGAGCTGTCAGGGCTATTGGCCAGCTCAGGGGTTTCATGAACATCAGAGTATGTGTCACGACTCTCGCCTGACTACAGCTAAGTGTTTGTGGTCTACTGTATCAATATATCTCACCCCTTCGCACCTGCCATACCATCTGGAATCATTGCTTCTTACTTGTACATGGCAATATGTCTGGCTCCATGCAACACCTCATTCTACCTGCGAAATTGAGTCGGCCTAACCATCAGGCCGAAGAGATCCAACAATACAGAATGAAAACCCCCAAATAGGTTTGGCTGATGTGCCTCATCCTCCTAGTGGTGGAATGTCCGGTTCCGTGAAACACTATCACTTACCCGGACCCACTTTAGTAGAGACGGAGATTAAGTGCGTGCATCCAAAACTGCAAGATAAAAAATCCCTAATAGGTTTGGTTGATATGTCAAACCCTCCGAGTGGTGGGCTGTCTGGCTCCGTGACAAACTATCTTTCAAGCGGACCCACCCTAGAAAGGGCGGAGACTAAGTGCGTGCATCCAGAACTACGAGACTCAAAATCCTAACATAGTTAGCAGTGCTCTACAGGGCGTGTTGATATCTGCCATACTGTGTCTAGGTATCTGAAGCAATATGATTCTCTTCAGATTGAGCAACTTTTACCGCTGGAATCAGAAGCTACGAGATACGAATTCCCAAGGAAGGGCACGCTTAGCCTTGTAAAGTGTACTGTTCACTGGGACTTTCAATGGGAATTTGGATAAGTGTTGCAATTTGGCAATTGGGCATTTTGCTGTTGACAGAGGAGAAGTAGGACTTACAAGTGTGTACGTCCAGTCATAGCTTGACCAAGCTTTCTACCCCTCATCTTGGCCATGATGGGCTCATCATCTTTCGCCTGTCTCCTTTCCTTCCTATACATACAAACGACTTTCATCCAACCCGTCACCCCATTGCTGCTTATGCGAATACCCCCGCATGGAGGCCCTCGGTTCGTTTTGTCTCTGCCTGGCTTTCGATACTGACTACCGTGGCCTAGGCCCCTATGGTAATGTCAATGAAGGTCTTTGAGAAAACGAAGTCAATGTTCTGGACGAAAGGGGGCAGCATCCTTAAAGTCATTTCCGTCTTAAGTCATGCGATCATCTGATCAATCATCTTGCAAATCTTGGTCTTTTGAGTCTTGCAAACACTACTCGAATGAGCAGGGATTGAAAACCCTTGCCGACGCAGTGCTGGGTCACCAAACTTCCTAGGACACTGCCATCAAATGCTTCAGGTCGAGATGCTTTGGACGTCGAGAGGAGCGAGAACACACACGGAGAGATTTGAACAGTGACCATCTATCTCACTGCATATTTAGTAAGTCCTTCTTCGTGGCCAGATAATGAGGACCTGATAGATGCTTATCATATGAGTACATAGAAGCCCCGAGTTGGTCACCAGTATCTGTTACATTTTTGGGATTTTCGGAATTTGCTATTTGGCTGACCGAAGTTTACTTCGCAATTGAGAAAGAATTGCAGAACCATGTTCAGTCTGAACAGGTTTTGGCATTGGACTCTGTTGGCAATACGACGAGATGAATGGGCGAGTTCCTTTATCAGTCGATCCAAAGGATGTTCAGGAATGGAGGTTCAACTGCTTGAGCATGATTTGGACGGTTGGGACCAAGGAGCATGAGGGACAATTAACGCGATGTTCGGTTTTTATTATTTCCTTATTCACAGACTGACGAAAGCGATGGATCAGCAGCGTCGCTATGCAGCCGCTTGGAGAAAACAAAGCCTAGGCAAACAATACATTGTCCTTGCTCATCGGGACAATGTATGAGGTAGGAAAGAGACAAAGGTCTTTATGTCCTTATTGCACACTTAAATGGGAGAACCACCGCAGCTGATTATTAGATTCTTCAGCTATCGCGACTTTCGATATTCAGATACAAAATCGGGCTTCCACCAGCATTTACAGGACCGTACTTCTGAGATCTTACAGTGGACCACTACCTAGTGACTTCAGAGCGAGATGGAAGCCTTGTTTGGATCAGTCCAGGAGACGCTAAGCATGGCATTCAGGAGGATTGGCAGCGTGGCAGGAAAACTGCCCCCAACCTCATCCGCGATGGCCGATGAGACGCCTCCCTCTGCGGAGCGATATCGAGCACCTCACATTAGTGACGGCCCCTGCAACTTCGTCATCGCCAATGATGGCACGAAAGACTGTATCGCCCTTCTCATCACCCGCGAAATGATTGCTCCATTCCAGAATTCCAGTGACACGGACTGCATTGATCTTACCTTTCGCATTGACCGACGGGACTTCGAAGACGCGGATTTGATACCCTATCATGATGCGCTGGAATATCCCGAGTCTCTGGACTCAGAGTCCAGCTATCAATATGCAGAGTCGGAGCAGGATGACCAATCGACTGAGTCAGAGCATAGTTACCAGTCCGCTAGATCGCAGCAGAGCGACTCCTCTCTCATATCATCCGGCAAACTTCTTCGACGAGCAGTGTACGCGAAATACCGTCGCACTGAACGGGCCCTGTGGGACGCTGAGTACGACTTCGACGTTGTACAAGACGCATACAGTGATGCATTGGACGAGTGGCAGGAAGGCCATACTAAATGGACTCGCTCGCTCGACACGAGGAGTGCATTTGATAAAGCGATATTGCATGATAAGATGCTGGCTACCACGCAATTGATGGACGACGAGGAGACCTTTGAGCTTGCGAGAGCAGAAGCGGATAAGCATGGTATGCTTGATGACATTGATAGGCACTCCTTGTTCTTCAATCCTGATTGCGATTATCGTCGGTATGATCCAGTATTCGAGGGACCGGTGCGTATGGACCCAGTGGATAAAAGGAGGATTGAGGACTGGGTCGAGGAGGTAGGTGAAGGGTGCCCTGCTATCCAAAGCCGAGATCTAGAGATTGATGAGTGGTACGCGGGGCCTGTCAAATTCGGTGAGAGTCTAAGTGTGATTGATTACGAAGGTATGCAGATCACGGGTTGGGCGCAGGCACGCGAGGCGCTGAGGAAGGAGATTGGGTTTGAAACGCAGAGAGAAGATCTCCCTTGGGAACTTGACTCGACAGAGATTCCAAGGCGGCATTCGTGGAGTGGAGTCATGGTCTGATGATGGGAAGAATTCCAGCCATCCGAACGGACAAGATGGAATCTGTCTAGAGTACATTACGCTGTTGTGTGAACATCAAATGTAGACATGTTTTTAAGACAGATCCTAGCATAACGGCTTTTTGTAGGAGGGAGTCGCTGGCCTATAAAATGACCTTCTTTGATTGTATCTTTTTGGTCAGCTCCAAATGGTATAAACGATCCCATACTCGCACAATCGTAAAACTGAATCCCTGTGATCTACGGGAGCTTTCGCCCTTTGGGAGATGATGGTCAGTGGTATAATTCTACCTTCCAAGTCATGCACTTTGTTTGCGAATATGTATGATTCGCTCAGTCTGAGAGCGGAATATCTTATTCCAGGAATTAGATATTAGCTTCATAAGGCTGGATGAGGGTAAATGTCATTCGTGATTAGAAACAAACAATGGTGGCTTTTCAAACAGCGGTACGCATGCAGTATCTCGTCTGGGCGGGCTGGGTTTCGTACTCTAAATACGTAGGAGAAACAGAGAACCGTTGCGCTCAGTAGGCAACTTAACCAAGGCAACGGCATCGAACAAATCAGAAGACTGATACCTAACACGAACAGGCATATTAGGCGATTCCAACATAGCAAGACTCCTACGTGGATTGCGGCTGACCCGTGGTGTCTCGATTTGTTCCCTATTCCAGAGCAAAGATTGCAGGATTCTTGTAGCCTTGTTCGAGTTGTCTGAATCTGTCAAGCCCGGCCAGGCTCGCGCTCCTGCAGGATCCGGCTTGACCAAGGCTAGAATCTTCTGGACTCGATTGGCCTCGGGATCCTGCTCTGTTGGCTCTTTAGCTATCTCGAGACACATACTGAATGTCAAATAATGGGATCAGAGAGATATCTGTGTAGCTGCTGAGACGGCACGAATGGTGGTTCGTGCCCTACGACCGAGCAATGCCACCTCGCAATCTCCTTTCGAGCCTCATGGAATGGGGATACACAATCAATGCAGGGTTGATGAGCAGACTGGGATGTTCTCGGCTCTGTACCAAGTAGAGTCCCAGTTGATAGACGAGCGAGATGCTGTATACATATTAGCATCTCGGCACCTGAAGCAGGCTTGAGAGAAGGTTTGCGTCAACGCACAGCGCCGGCGTCAAAGCACGACCGGAGAATTAAAGCAAGTCTAGGCCTTTGTTGGAGGATGGGATCTGAGATGCCATGGATCCTGGATGATTGACACGTTTATGGAAGGTCGACACTGTATTCCCAACAGCCACATGGCATCTCAGAGCGAGAAACGATGGAAGTATCTCTGCGGCGAAATTACTATGGGGAGTGACACCGCGTTCGCCAACCCTTACTACTGTGCGCTAGTCCCAATATGGTCCCAAGGGCCGCACCATCCACGGGATTTAAGATATCTTCTTGCGCGCCAACCAGGACGTCAGCAGTCGAGCATCCTCCCATCCACCATCTCTCCCGAATCCACCGTGTGCTTCGACATCCAGCGCTTTGGGTACCCCCATGGCCTACAATGTCACGCTAGTCAGCACTAATGCTGATAATTTTCCGAGCAATGTGGCGATTCAGGGGATCCCCAGACTCTCCACCTTCGACCACCCTTCCGTCCTTTTAGCTCGACCGTCAGCAACGGTACAACTCGCTGATCCCTCTTGCGAAGCCTGCCTCATCTTCTCTAGCCAGTCTCATCTATCTCGGCTGTGGCTCCCGTGGAAGAATCCGAGCATTGCTCAAACCAAGCCCCGCCTTGCGAAGCCTCCTCCTCGGCTCCTCCAGGATCTCACGAGGGCGGCATGCCGCGTGTGTGCAACCATCGGAAACATTTATATGATATGGTCCAACGGTCTGTCTCGGGACATTGCATGCTGATAAGAAATGTGGAGGGATAGAGACGCTCCATCTGGCAGCCTCGTGAGCTCCTGCATAGGACATTATCGTTATGGCAATGCAACATGGTGACAGGAGAGCCAATGACGTTTCGTGCACCGGCGGGCCTGTGCGACTGTGCCATCTCCGTATACGCGCAAAATCATTGGGTGCTGTGACGCGCCAGTCCAAGCCCATTTTTCTGCCCTGGCAGGCCGTCGTGGTGGGCGCACTTAGCACCCCTGCTAACGATCCCGCTAATCTTCGACTTGCATGGATCTCTTCCGTCACTCCTCAGCTCGCACCTCTTCCGATTAACGAGGCAATGGCCCATTTCTTGGACCCATTTGATTGCATTTTCCTTAATAGCCCCTCCAAGTTGCCACTTTTCTTATTGCCCTGGTGAGACGAATTGCTGTTCCCATGCGTGAGGATCAGATCTGTCTTGCAACTCGCGACAATGTTCGACCTGATCAAGCGCGAGACGAGCGGCGTCACAGGTGCCTTGCCGTACAATCCCATTGAATATTGTATACTTGCTGCGGGCACCGCCATTGCCTGGGCTTACACCATTGAGCTGGACTTGGTCATATTCTACACCTTTCGACGACGCAAGGGATTGTATTTCTGGTCGCTCCTGATCAGTTCGTGGGGTTGCTCGCTGCATGCTCTGGGTTTTATCCTCAAGTTCCTCGTCGGCTCATCATGGCTGGTCGATTTGCCTTTTGTGGAAATCGGTAAGACTCAATTCATGGTTGCATAATGCAGTTCATATTACTCATGCCTCGACGACAGGATGGGTGGCCATGGTGACAGGACAGGCCTTCGTACTTTATTCTCGACTCCACCTGGTTGTTCGAAACCAACAAACTCTACGCTACGTACTCTCGATGATAATTTTCGACGCAATTGCATTACACGTCCCTACCATTATCTTCACGTATGGTAGTAATTCTCCCAACCACGATTTCTGGACTCCAAAATTCAATATTATGGAACGGATCCAACTCGTCGGCTTCTGTCTACAGGAATTTGTCATTTCAACCATCTACATTACATCGACAGTCAGGCTTTTGGGCTCCATCTACCACAGCATGACCCGGAAAGTGATGGTCCAGCTTCTGACCATCAATTGCATTTGTATTGGGATGGACATTATTTTGATCGGTCTCGAGTTCACAGGTAACTACGTTGGAGAAGCCGCAATCAAACCCATGATCTATGCGATCAAGCTGAAGCTCGAATTCGCCGTTCTTAATCAACTGATGGGTCTGACCAAAGCTGGCTTCACCGAGGAGAATCAATTCAGAGGTCAGGAAAACGGTGCAAGCCATGAACTCCGCAACCGGACTCTTGCTACAAAGTTGGACCCCGAAGTGCCAGCAGAGCGCAAAGTAGGCACATGGACCACAGCTTCGGCCAAAGGCTTACGAGGATCCTTTTCCGGGGCTCGCATGAGCCTCACCCACCCAGAGCAGATCTTCCAAACCCACCACGTCGATGTTGTTAGCGAACCCAAATCCAAAGACGCATCAAACCCGTCGTCTTCGACAGCAGTCACTGTCGGCGAGACAGGACCTTCGCCAAAGGTCAAATCGCTGATGGGTACGCCAATTGTCCACATGCCTGGACGAGCGCGTGGCCGCCCCGACCCCGAGGGGCGAAATCACAGTCCGAGTGAGAGCGAAAAGGAGATATTCCGTAAAAGTACCGACAGTGAGAAAGAGGGCACGCGATGGATCGACGGGGACGGACACGATCTCTAACTAATTTTCCTTTGCTAGCTGGCATAGCAAGCCATGTACGAAACTATCTACGCGGTTTGGGATGAGGATGATACCAAGGGATGCGACTGGATGAATTCGGCGAACGTGTGTGTATATTAGGGGGATTATTACCCCGACAGATCTCAATGTATAAACACTATTGACAGATCCACCAATTTACTTGACCAGATCTGACAGATTCGGCCACGTACGGTTGAATCACTATTGCTCCCTGCAGTAGCCAATGCTTCTTGCAGTATTCGGTCGCATCTTGGTGAGATGGTTCATCTCACGCACCTGACGCTATCCGCATTTTTCACGCCCCATGCGAAATCAGTTGTATCGATTGGTCCAGCTTGCTCACTATACTCGAGCTGAAGGATCCGCCATCTCACGTGCCTGACGCTATCCCCATTCTGAACAGACCCAGTGGTCCTGCTCGCTCACCGTCCTCTAGTCGGAAAACTGACCATCTCACGTACCTGACGCTACCTCACAAGGCCCACCACCCCATCCCAATCCAGTCGCCCAGTCCTGACCGACAGGTCCACCTCGCTCGAGCGGGGCCTCGTCTCGGCCCTTTCACTCCTCATCTCGCGTCATCGATATGCGTGCCTATCGGCAGCGAAACGCCAAGAGATCGTCTCCGCGACGGGAGCACCATGGCGTAAGCTTTGATCTAGATGTAAGAGGGGTTTTTAGCTCCCACCGACGCTTGCGCGATTGCTTTACCGGCATAAGGTGTGTAGACGGTGCGGAGAGAAGTAAGCAATTGGGTGGGGTCCCTGGTTGTTGGAGGATGTGGTGGCGTTTGTGGAGTGCATTAGCGGGAAGTGGTTTGGACCAAGCATTCTCTGTGGGTCCCTGCTGATCGCGTGATGGATGGGAGGTGATTGGTGCGTTTATAGTTTTGGGGGCTGGAGAGGTGTGGCCTTCTGCAGCTAGGGGTGACTAGTGGTATGGATTGGGTTTGGGCTGGATGTGGCGTGGTTGCGTCGATGCCACGTGGCATGTGGCATGGAATTCAAGCTTCTTTCTTTTACTTTTAGACTTTGCCCTATCTGAATTTTGTCGTTTTGTTGTTGGATCGGCAGGGGTAGCTGTGAGACTTGAAACGTTGATGTCAAGATAGGAACGAAAACGCCAGGGCGGCCAGACACGTGAAGAGGAAGGACCCGAATGCTCATGTGGCTATTGAAGAGGTTCTTCTGATATTTGGATGATTACGAGACTAAGCGCGGAGATGATAAGAAAGCCGCTTAATGGCCATGCCACATAGATGCCGGTTTGTTGGTGACGTGTGGATGACCGTTCGTCGGTTTGAGGGTGCATGCTGTGTGCTGCACCCGGGGCTATTCGATGTCTTATTTCCTACGAGCAGAAACTTTGGAGTATTGACTACATCCCTTCCTGACAAGCGAAAGTGGTATGAGAAGAGAATGAATCATTCTTGCATTTTCTTGCATTACATCTTCAATTCTCTTGCTTTCCAGTCAGATCATATGCCTTTTCGGAATCTATTGCCAGATTTGCAGATTTAATGCTCCCTTTCGTCGGTCTGTTTCTTAGGTACCGAACTTCTCACAAGTGGAGAACAAAATTTTCGTCAATGATGTGGCTCGAGATGGAGACCAGTCGCCATTGAAAAGCTCATGATATACCAAGGGTATAAGCCGCGGCTGATGTTCCACTTTTACAATTCCAATTCGTGCCGGGCCTCACCGACGACCATACACTCGAACAGTTTGAATATTCTCCATTGGCTTCAGACTTCTTCATTGAATTGTCTGAGAAATAAAGCAAAGTAGAAGCGTTTTGATAGGCTCGTTTGACTGGTCAAACATTGAGGTCTTTTTACGCGATCAGCTACAGCTTGTCTGCCCGGACATCGTGCATTTAATTTTCTGGTTGAAGAGGTAAGCCAGTCATCAAGCCTAGGCAATTTGCCTCTGTATTTTCCCATTTCTTATGTAAACTAATGCTTCGCCAGCTAATCGTACTGCAGAATGCGTCAGGGAATGGGACAGGAAATAGTATACATGACCTTCCGTCTAGTATTTCGTATATTTCTGTTCACGGAGTCCACAGTGTGTACGCTTCTTGATACCACTTTTCGTCCATGATTTCGTACAGCGCTCTTCACGAGATCCACAAAAGATATAAAGAGCCATGGTTTTACCACTTGACATGCATTTCCATCGAAATCCGTATGAGGAACGGCTGGACTTTGGAACCTTCCCATGTGTAGTGAAATATACATCTGAGCGTAGACCCACGATACCCGATCACCCCTCTCACAGTCACTGCAACACGAATCAAAAGACAACATCCCTTTTGACACCATCTTGCCATCCCACAATGGACGACAACTCTGCTCCAACAGCCAGTGGACAAAACCATGCTGCAGGCTCGCAGACCATCCATGCCCCATTCCAAACACCCATGAACCCAACTCATCCACACTCCCGCCCATCCCGCCCCCAAAGACCTGCCGCTACAACACCTCTTGAGACCGTCAAAGTCACACCCTCCCTATCTCTGAAGAAGCTCGCCCTGCAATTCGTTGCAACGCTCAAAGATATCGAGGACGTCAGGGTTGTTAAAGGGGCCATTGGTGACGAGATCGAAATCGACGACGTGTACGGTAATCGGTACGTTGTGTTTCTCGTCGGGCTTAATTTCAGGTTCGTTGATGAGGTGAGGGGGGTCATGGGAGGGGGGGGGGGCCTATGATGTGAGGGGGATAGCGCCGTATTTGCGTGGAGATGGACGGGATGGAGGGAATGGGGTAGGTACGGGTACCGGATTAAAGTGATGGCTATCAGTTGTGCGAATAGGGAGGCTCTGAATGCTTGTTCTAATGGACGGATGAGGGGGAGCAGTCTTGGTGATTCGGAATTGATTGCGGAATTACACTCCGGCTATACTTTAAGATGTGATTGCGACTTACCGAAGGATTCATAGCAGGTCCAACTTTCGATAGTGACTCAACGCATCAAATGACTTGCCTAGGGACCTCATGATTTGTTGTTTTCAGCTGGAGCAGCTGGAGGATTGCTAAGTCTGTGAAAGTGAATGCATGCCGAGCTTGACCTCTTGCTATTTGGTGCAATCCATAGATGCATTTCTCAGGTCTTAGTCCTAGATGACTTCGCGTCTTAATATTTATTTTGTGGCTTTCTCCAATCGTTTGCGAGGGCTAATGGCTCTGCTTGATTTCCAACTAAATATAAAGCTCTTTCTTTGTGTTAACTTTCCTAAAGCTGACACCTGTACTCTATAAATTTATATCTCCGCCTATATTATTATAGATATATAGATTGTATTCTATTCGATATGATCTCGTGACTTCCGTAAAAGTGTTAACTTTACTGTCTATATTTATAATTATAATATTAGACTCCCTCTATTTTATTTTCTATGTAGAGACACTCTAAAGTAGGTGTTATGTGTCATCTCGATAAGCTAGAATTATATAGGAAGTTTCGTTTTCCTAAGGTTCGCTCCGAGTCTTCCTGCTTACTAAGTAAGTTGTCTTCTAATTCCCAATCTCTTACTACTTTCTGTGGTCTTCTCCACGTGGTTGGCCTTTTTTTACTGAACAATCGCTCACAGTTTCCGCTTAGAATGTCTGCAAACCTTGTCAAACAAGCTTGCAGGTAATAGTTGTTAGTAGCCTTTTAATACACACTCGAAGTTTTCTCAAAAACAGTCAAACTGTCTCTTAAGCCTCTTGATTTCCAGTGTAGTTTGCCATCTCTTACGTTGTCTAGGGTCCGCGTGGCCAGGTGACCTTCACGGAGAATATGCTAGGGAATGGAAGTGGAGAATTGCTATGTTACTTTTCGTCTGATATGTCGTATAATCCTTGTTCTAGAAGTCCGCAACGTACGAGTACCTGCTGCTTGGTATTGCTTTTCGTCGATGATATCGTACATTTTCCTTCACAAACTCCATAAGATATATAAAGCACCACGCATTCGCTGCATACCATGCTATCCCTTCGAGGTCCCAAATAAAATCGGCTTTGATTCAACTTCTAGGCTGCTCCACACAGTGAACGTACATCGGATCGAAACCCACGGTATCCGATCACGCCATTCACAAGTGCGCCAGCAGAATTCGAACGACATTCTTCTCGCTCAAAACGATTTACCATCACGCAATGGCCGACAACTCCGCTCAAAGTAACACCGGCCCTGGCCCATCCCGCCCCTCCACAAAACGTGCCCCCCTCCACTCCCGTCCCACTCAACCCCCAAAAGCAAAACCCACTTACAAAAAACCCCCTCAGACCGTAAACATGACCGCCTACCTACACGTCCACGGCATTGCCCCAAAATTCGTCCCCTCACTCGATCATATTGGGGACATCAGGGCCGTTAGGGGAGAAATCGAAGTCGACGATGTGTATAATAACGAGTTCGTTGTGGTTCCGGATTGGCGGAATTTTAGGGTCATGGGGGTGGAGAGGAGGGAGCCGGGGGAGGTGAAGATTACCTATGTGACGCAGGGGACGGCGCAGTATATAGGATGGAACGAACGGGATGTGGGGAGTGGGGAGAATGCTGATAATTGATGGGGGCAATGCTGTTTGATGGGTTAACGGCGAAGGGATTGAGGCCCACTATTGCTGATTGAAGCGAAGGGATGGACACAGGCAAACCTCACAAACCGAGACGGTGCTTTGGATTCGGAGAGACAACGGATCAAATTGTCAATAAGAACATAATGCATTTTAATTCAATCTCCATTTCGCTTTCAATTCCAACCTCAAACTTCGGATCCACACCTACCCCAAGCTCAAGTCAGGATTCAACCCGACACGCCAATTATGAGCATCGACAGCGTTTGGAATTTGCTCAAGATTGGTGAGATTTAGTAAGAATGATGTTCTTCATGAAGTCTTTGATTCAGTCGACCAGATACCGATACACTTTCCATTCGCAGCGCTCAAGGCACGACTCTGCTCCTTTTCGGCGCTTTCTCGTTGTAGAAGATGGTCAAGGGCTGACAACACCCTGATTGCAGCACAAAGGGCATTTTGATTTCTGATCTATAGATAGAGGTTAATAAAGTAAAGATATATCGTTACTAACTAACTAAGTTATAAGAAAAGGAGAGAACTAAAATATATAAAGCTATTAAAGATTTTAAGTAGTAATAGAGTAAAGGTAAAAAGCGAGAGTCTAATCATATCTTTAACTTTTTATAACGAAATTTTAATATAGAGAACGAAGTAAGCCTTAAGGGCTAGCTTACTTTAAATACTTAAGAGCTTTTTAAGTTAAATTTAGAGGAGTTGAAGGAGCTATTTCCTAACGGCGACGGCGACGATAATATCTAGTATATAAGTATATAATCTCTTTTTAAGCCTAGCTAGATACCTTCTAAGTACTCCTTTAAGTCTATAAGTCTATTAGTATTAAAGCTACCTCTTAATAAATTTTCTTATATTAACGACTTAAGTAAATTCTCGCTATTACTGATTTCGCTACTAGTATTTATATCTCTATCTCTTATATAGCCGAATCGATATAGCTAGTAGAAACGCCTCGTTATAGCTATTTTATAGCTAGTTCTTAAGCCTACTACGCGATCGACGAGAGTAAAGAAGGGTATATTATTAAAGAAGTCGAAAAAGAAGGAGTTTTAAGATTAAAGAAAGGTTTTATAAACGAAGTAAAAGAAGATAAAAGTAGTTAATTAAAAGGCCGTAAAGGCGAGGAAATAGACGAAAGTAATAATATCTAAAGAGGAGGATATAAGTTAGTTAATAGATAAGTTATATAGTTTATTACTATAGATAGGTAGATAGATAGAATAATAAAGAATAGAAGGATTTCTAGAGTAGAAGGGGTCACCTCCCAAATGAATACACCCGCCAAATGAACAGCCTCTATAGGGCTAAATCTATAAACCGAATATTAATATTAAAAAAAAAATTTATAGTCTAAATATTATATACTAGAAGGTCGCCATCTCGTACCGAGATTTTTAAATCTTATAAATTATCTCATAAATTAACCTATTAATCAACAACTTATTAACCACCTCATCAACCACCTCATCAATTAACTAATCCACCAATCAACCACCTCATCAACCACCTCATCAACCACCTCATGAACCACCCCATCAACCACCTCATGAACCACCTCATTAATCAACTAATCAACCACCTCATCAACCACCTCGTCAACCAACCAATCCACCAATCAACATCTCATGAACCACCCCATCAACCACCTCGTCAATTAACCAATCAACCACCTCATCAACCACCTCATCAACCACCTTATGAACCACCTCATAAATCAACCAATCAACCACCTCATCAACCACCTCATCAACCACCTCATCCACCAATCCATCAATCTATCCTAATTGCGCAAATCAGTACGTTGTGCGTAATGTGTAGGTGTAGAGTCAATCAACTACCTCATCAACCACCTCATCCACCAATCCATTAATCCATCCTAATTGCGCAAATCAGTACGTAGTGCGTAAGGTATAGGTATAGAGTAGGTGTAGGTAAATAGAGAAGCTACAGGGAGGTGCAGAGATTTTTGATGTTCCTGGGGTCACGTGATGTAGCCTCTTGGCGAAAAATCATAGCCAATGGATAAGGCCTTCAGGGTCCGATTGATATTCCAATACAATTGTAGATAAAGTTTATATAGATTTTAATTCTAAGTATATTTTATATAAGATAATTTTAGCTATCTTACGTTAATATTAAGATATAGGGGAAGTATTTATTAGGAGGGTGTGTTCATTTGGGGGGTGATTTCTTCTAAGTAATAATACGCGGAATTAGCTCCGCCTATTAGCTCTATAAATAGCGATAGCGAGTATAACTAGTATATATACGATAGTATATATATAGAGTAATAGCGAGGTATTATATCGATGTACGTATATATATAGCGGGGTAGTATAGCTTAGGCTAAATTTTGGTGGCGTGGGACTGTGGGTTTGGGACTGTCCGCAGAGGAGTTGATTAAGCACTAGGTCGCATTCGATTAGGGGCCCTAAGTCATCAAGATAGTTGGGAATGGGCCGCTCTTCGCAAGCTTCACAAAAATACGCATTCAAAGGATGTTCTAGTCGAGGGTTGAAACCCCAATACTCATGTACGTCAGGCTCAAGCGACAGACGAT
>JAABUP010007418.1_pt1 | contig 14734 bp, 3 predicted proteins | sample 5559201 | NCBI WGS metagenome assembly JAABUP01 (sample SAMN10711887, study PRJNA513373) | rock metagenome | isolation source: Antarctica rocks | place: Antarctica | reverse complement strand
TAGGGAAGATTCTTATACTTCTTTATAACTAACTTATACGCTCTTACCGCTTTCGCTATATTATCGTTAACCTTAAATCTAACTCGAGAAAAATCTAACTTATCCGGCTAGAAGAAAGAGGGGCCTAGTAACTCGTATACTCTATTATCGATCCACTTATATAACGCGAGATTGCGGTACGCTGCTTTCTTACTTCTCGTAAAATAATTCATCGGCGTTAGTATAAGACTCTAAAGTTACGTTAGAATACTAATTATTATATTAATTATTATAATAGAGCGTACTAATATAGCTTCTATAGGATTAAAATTACTCTTCCTTATAGCTGTAGTAAGCTTCTATTATATAATTAGCGCTGTACGAAGTTCTAGATATATATGATTTACCTTATCTGAAAACGGTGAGAATCTAGGATAGTTATATGTATAGAGGTTCCGGCATATGTTTAGGTAATTAACCTTCGCTTTTAGAGATCGAATTGCTTTGCGCTATAGGCGCCGTATTGCACGAAATAAGGATATCTCATTTTTTATATAGGCTCGATCTCTAATATCCGTAAAGGTTATTACTTCCCTAGGTGGCATAAAAGCTATACGATCTTCGATGTCTCGAATTACGAGGAAATTCTCGTCTAAATTATATTAGTTTAAGTTACTAGCATATCGGAAGGTATTAGAGATTACTATTAATTACGTCTAGATTATTATCCTACAAATCTTCCCACAGATTAGAGCTAGTATTGTGACCTAGCCTAAATATAACTAAGTCTCTACCATCTACTTATAGATATAGATTGCTTATAATGTTCGAAGCATAGATATCTTGGCTTATCCTAGGACTATTAGTATAATTAATATAATAATTATTATAATCAAAAGCCTTCTTACCGGTGTGCCATAAGTTCATCTTTAGAGACCCGTAGCATTCTGGCGCGCTCTACTTCATTGGCCTATTTATACCCTTCTTCCTTTAAAATCTTAGCCTTTCTGCGCGACTAGGCCATATTATCAGCGGTCTTAGCCCTCTCTACTATCCTCTCGTCTATAGTAAAAGTCTCTAATCTATGTCTAGCGCGCTTTGTATAGGTATTCGTCGATAAGTCCGACTCCGCCTTTCGTCTCTGCCCGATAATACCTACGGGTCTTCTAACTATTCCTCGACGTAATTAAAGCGGCATATCTTCTAGATTCTCATTATCCTCTATCTTTATAGTGTTTTCCAGATTCTCATCATCCTCTATCTTTATAGTATTTTCCATCTCCTTATTATCTTCCGTTTTGATATAATCTCCTAGCCTTAGCGTTAATGTAATCATTAATATAATAATCACTAGTAGATATGTACTCAATGGATTGTGTTGATTCTCATCATCCTCCATCTTCATAGTATTTTCCATCTCCTTATTATCTTCCGTTTTGATATGATCTCCTAGCCTTAGCGTCAATGTAATTATTAATGTAATAATCACCAGTAGATGTGTACTCAATGGATTGTGTTAATCATCTGACTCAAATTAGTGAGGTTCACTTAGGTAAGCATAGAATAATATACGCACCGTTTGACCTAGCCATGATATTGATTGACGTCGAGAAAGACTACACGCACGAACAGAAATTATACTACTGTGTAAATGCTATGAGTAACGTCGCTGTAGATGTAAAATCTTATTAATTTGCCAAAATTAATATTAATAAACGCGGGGTCCTAGCGCAGAGCCTCATTCCTAGCGCAGAGCCTTATCCGGCGCCACCCGCTACGCTAGCCTAATGGGGAACGATTACCCCGACTTAACACTCGATCTAACTGGGTAGATTCGCAAACCTCACTACCACCAAATTACACCTCCATCACCTCGGTAACTAGACGTGGACACGAATCAGCGGATCTTTAGTCTCATCGCGCACGAATGTAATAATTAATATAATAATCACTCTACATATGCTATCAGGGTGCGCTGACCCGATTATTAGACCACCTCTTGTCACCGTTTTCGCTACACTATCGAATTTGAATCGTTTATCGAATTTCTCAACCTAACGTAAGTCTACAGTTTATAATTATACTTCAGTTATATCCTATTCAGTCATTGGATCTATCTCTCTATTACTTGAAAGAATATTGGGTGAATACTCAATTATTGTTATTTCTTTTGATGTTCTACCTGATTGTCATATTAATTAAAGTGTTATCGTTTCTTATGATGTTCTGCCTGATTATTACATTGATTATTACATTGCCGATGCCCACTTTGATGCATATAGTATTTTGAATTTGATTTATTAATGATGTGTTTATACCCAGAGTAAAAGAGACTAATCTATGATATTCTAGACTACTATGGCGCGTACTAAGCACATAGCACGTCAGGCTGCATTTGGCGTAGCACCGAAGAAGGGTTTGGCACGAAAAGTAGCTCGTAAGATAACACAGACTACGCAAGGACCCAAGCGTAAGAAAGATGGAACCGCGTTTAAAAAACGTAGATATAAGCCGGGCAGTAAGTCTATCTTATATTAATCGATTATAATAATTAATATAATAAGCGACTAATCCTTTTTGCTGTCTATAGCCGTTACGCTGTAGGAAATTCGCCGATTCCAGAAATCTTTCCTGCTGCTGATTCCCAAGCTTTTATTCTCGAGATTAGTGAGGGAGATAGCGTAAACAATTACGCCTAATCTACGCTTCCAGTCTAGTGCATTAGAGGCACTTCACGAGTATTTAGAGGCGTTCCTTATAACCTAGTTCGAGTGTATAACCTCACCTTAAGCTTATGTCTCGATTTATTACTAATGGCATCTAATAGGTGTAAATCTCGCCGCAATTCACGCGAAGCGAGTTACTATTATATAGAAGGACGCGTAAATAATTGCCCTACTTACACCATTAGTGCGTAGCTTAGGTACGAATTTCGGAAGGAAAGATATATCGCGTTACTAGCATGTAGATAGCTTGCTACTTTCGTAGCTTAATATAATGACGGTTTTCTGCTTATAAGACTATAACACTATACTACTAATGATTATTATAATGATTAGTATAAGATCTACCCTAATTATCTCGGCTTTAGATAATTGCACTTAATTGGCTAACGAAGACCCGGGTTATTATGGGTTCACCCATAGGTAACCCGTAGTATAACCCGACCCACCTAGGGCCAAGACATGGGTTACCCACCCCAAATTGGGTCGGGTGATAAAATGGCCAAAACCCACCCAACCCGACCCATTGCGCAGCATACCCTTCCTTAAGCGCGGTTTATAACTAAGGGAGAGGTATACTAATAGTATTCTAGGATTATCTATAGGTATCGGCCCTATAAGTCCTTAGTATAACGCCCTAATAGTAATAGTAATAGGAATACCGATAGTCTTAGATTGCTAACTCGTTTAATTAAATAGTATACTATAGGGAAGTAGGCGGCGAGGGCGGGTCTAGCGCGGACTACTATAGGGCTGAGAAATTAATTTTATACTATTTAATTTTTTTTAAGCGATATCTACTAGTAAGATCTAGAGGCGCTAATATAGTCGTATTTAATAGACTTAGCTATATTACTATATCGGTACCTTCGCGGCTATTATATTCCCTTATTACTATTATTTATAGTAACTAGAGGGTAGGGAGTAGGGCTTAAGATTTAACTTTCTATTATTTATACTTAGCAGATATAGCCTAAAAGGACTAGATAACTTCGGTCGATAATATTATATAGGATAATAGAAAGCTTAAAAAGAAGGCTATAGAGATAGTAAGGGGATATCTAGCGCTAGATTCGGGTATACTAGCTAATAGTATTTAGTCCGGTATAGATATCGTCTTAGATACTAAGGAAACCGTTAGGGAAGACTTTAGGACGGTCGAATCTACTATCTATACTATTCTTATTAAAAAGTATAGCGTAGTAGGGGCTATTAGAGTATTCGGTTATACGGTAATTAATATAGTTACCGGTCCGATAGAAGGGATAGGATTTATTCTAGTTATTAGAAAAGCTAGAGAAGACTATAGACTATTTAGGCATCCCTTATTACGCTACTTCTATCGGCGCAATACGTGAGGTATACTTAAGTAATACCTCGCATAATTTAAGAGATAGTTTAATCTTCGCGCCGGCCTCTTCGCTTAATTAGATATTAATATATAGTAGTAGCTACCTAGAGAAATAGTATACTATTTATACTTCTAGATAAGCTATTTCGCGTTACTAGAGGAAATTAAGTACGTCTTTAAACTTAAGGCTCGTAACTAATCGTAGCGGCTAATATAGTTACTACCCTAGAACGGTTTTAAGCTCTTCTACTATAGGTTTAAATATATTAGCCTTAATCGAAAATATACGAGGAAGAAATACTAAGAGAATAATCTAGGATTTAAGGAATAGGCTATTACGAATTAGAATCGTAAGATTATCGAGGAATCGACGATAGACCCTTCTAAGATAGAAAAGCTTAGGTATTAGAGGGACTCTAGTCCGTCTCTAATAGGTAATCTACGCTAAAAGAGTCTCCCGATATACTAGTACTAACCGTGTATCGCTTCGGACTCGAGTTTATAGCTCTCTAATCTTTAGGAAGGAATTAAGTTATCCTCTTCGAACGACTACTACGATAGGCCCTAGAGTCGATACGAATCCGCTTACTTATATTTAGATTTGGCTTAGAACTAGTATAATAAATAAATTGCTATCTCCCTAGTCTTCTTAAAAACCGAGGTAAATCTCGTCGTAGAAGCTATACTAGGAAATCCTTCGTAGGAGACGATACTAATTAGGTGTTAATACTCGTAAAATATTAAGTACGATAGCTATACCTACTAAAAGGTCTATTCTAGGCTAACGTCTTATACTTATTAATATATAGAGGTCTATCGCTACTACCGTACTTACTAGACGCGTTCGTAATACCCTTACGTAATATATTAGTTAATAATATAGTTATAATAATTATGGAGAGTAGGGCACTAGGGGTTTTAGGACGTACACTACCTCTAGGATTACTAATAGCTATACACTGCCCTAGGATTACCCCGGGCCTACTCGGATCGCGCGACGATCTACTATTACGTTACTTACGGCGAAGAGTAGGAAAAGATATAACTTTAATAAGTAGGATACACGTTCCCTATTACCCTAGCTTCTCTCGTTACCTTCTATCGGTACCGAGTACGCCCTACTAAGCGCTAATTTTACTAGATATATTAACACGACCTATATAGTATAATATAAGCTATACTACTATAAAGCTCGAGGCCTTACCCGCGGTAGGGGTATACTTCGTAACTTTAGAATCTCTAGTCGTAGTAGGAGGATATCGAGATATTAACGTATTTATAAGATATATATTCCTATTATTAAATTCTATCTTTACGGATATAAAGAGGATTATTAGGTCTTATATTCGAACCTTAATAACTATAAGCTAAGGGAGCTAGTTCCTCGGCTTCTAATGCGTATACCGGAATATAGTTATTATCGGAAGTAGTAGGTCTTACGTATACGTAATCTAGATAGTATACTAATATTAATAAAAGCGTATTAGGATTAACGAGCGTTAAGGATTTAGCTAGATTTAGATGTCCTTCGGAGATAGATACTAAAGTAGGTTAGGTATCTATTCTAGGTCTTAAAGAGGGTGGGAAGATAACGTAAGACTATATAGCGTTATAAAGTAAGGATAGGGGGTATAGTGTCCGTACTAGAGGGCGCGTATATAGTATTAGGGGCTTAGTATACGTAAGCTATCTAAAAAGATTCCCCTTAACCGATTTTATAAACTAAAGAATAGTACGTAATAATTTAGCGAGCGAGATAATTAAGACGTAGAATATAATCGCTATAAATCGTAACGTACGTAAGCCTTTTTATATAATTAAGATTATTTTATATCTCTTACTACTTCTTTTACTACCGTCTTTACGGGGTTAAAGTCCCGTAACGATCCTAGCTTAGGTATTAAGGCCGGGGGTTAATTAGTATAAGCGGAGGACTTAGCAGTAACTAGGCACGGAGGTTAGCCTTCCTATCTTCTATTAGCGGGCTATATATACTACTACTAGTCTACCTTTTCGTCGATCTTATATATACCGGTTTATATAGTTAGTAAAGCTTCTACTCTATTAAATTATTAAAGTCCTTATCCTTATCTACTAGTTTTAAATCTCCCCCCCGACACTCCCCTTTAATTATACTTTATATAGCGGTTATACTTAACCTATCTAGCTTATCCTAGTTAAGTATAGGGTCTAAGGAAAGCTTAAATCGATAGGTATTAGAATATATATTCTAATTAGGAGTCTTAGTCTATTTCTATATAAGAGGATAGGGTAAGAAGTAACCCTACCTTAAATTTAGAGAAATCCTTATTATCCTATAGGCTTAGCTTTTTTCTAACGGTTATCTTCGAATTATTCTAATATACTCGGTCCTTATTACCGGCTATATTTAGAATAAGGCGTTTTCACGACTATAAACTAACGTAAATTAAGGGGGTACGGGAAGAATATTTTCTTACGCTAACGCTCGGCGTTAGGCTAATAAGCTTATAATAACGTTAGTGCACCCTACTAGCGTATAAGCACGGGAGGAATATTTTCTTACGCTAAATATACTAAAGTGCTACCCTTACTAGCCTATATTAATTAATAAATCGAGCGAATTAAGACCCTATCTCTATAGTTCCCCGGTATATCCTATTCCTACTTTATTATACACCCGGCCCCCTATACCCTATATCGCCTCTTCTATCTCTATAAATCTATCTATTCTAATACTATAAGTATATATCCGACGGATTTACGGATTAGTATATAGTAGGGAGGATTAAGGACTCTCTCTCCCGTTAGCGCTTTCGAAGAGGTGGGTTTCTACGCTTCGCATTTTAAAAGATTACTATAAGGAGAGTCCTCTAGGACTAGTCGCTACTACGAGCGCTATATTACTCTAATCGAGGTAGATCTAGTAGTACTTTATCCTCCTTACTTAGAACTTAGACTAGAATCTACTAGCCTTAGGCTCTTAGCTAACTCTAAGGCTTACTTCTATAAGCGTTTTAACGTGTCCTTTCCTTCTAGTAGGTAATAAGCTATAAGGGTCTATATATTAAGACTAAGCTAAATAGTCCTACTTCTATTTTATTACCACCTAAGTAAACCTATACGTTATAACTACTCTATTTCTACGATCCGTTCCTAATAATTACGCTAGCTTTACTAGTATAATAGGTGTTACTCGAGAAATTATTAAGTAGGGTATCGGTAGTAAGAGGCCTAAGGAGGGAGATAAGGTTATAATTATATATACGGGTAACCTCTACGATTCGAACGTAGGCTTAAAGAATTACTTTAGAGGTAAGTAGTACGTATATTATACGCTATATTTAGCCGTAGATAGACTTTATAAGACCCGATACTAATTAATATTTCCCTATATCTAGATTCGACTCGTCTAAAGATCGCGGCGACTTCTAAATAAGAATTAGCGTTAGTAAGGTTATTAAAGGTACTTTAGACCTATATAAACCCGAAGATTTAGCCGTTAGCTAATAGAAGCTAGGCTAGGATAAGGGCGTTCTAGAGATAACTTTAGAAGAAAAGAGTATCTTAACTATCTCGAGGTATATATCTACCTCTATACCTATAAGTATAATCTCTCTTCTATACTTATTTCCGCTTATATTTCCTAAATAAATAGTAACTATACCTACGGCAAACGGTAAGCCTATAAAAACCTATATATATCTTTCTATAACGTCGACGAGCTTTTACGCTATATAAGCTATCTTAATATTTATACCCTATTAATTAACGAGTATTTCTCTAGTAAAATAGCGGCTTCCTAGGTCTTATCCCGGAGGATACTCCCTTAGTCTTATAAGTTAACCTCTTTTTTATCTATACCGACGTAACGTTAAAACTCTACGTTACTCTCGTTCTATTAATCGCTCTACTATATTATAGGATATACTATATATCTAGTAAGAAAGCCTCGGTAGTATACTCCGTTCTATACTTCTTTTAGTTAGAGGCTAATTAAGGGTAATAATATAGTAAAGTCGAGCTTAAAGCTATTAACGGTAAGAAAGTATAGGTCTAGACTACGTATTACCTCGAGAATTTAAGCCGTTTAACCGTAGATAGTATTATAGAGTACGATAAAAGTCTAGGGGAATTAGAGGCTTTACTAATATTAGATAATTACTTATACCTTCTTTAAATTAAGACTTAAATATTACTACGAATATAGGAGAGGCTAAAATAAGAACTTCTTCTACTACTTCCCTTTCTCTTTAAGGACTTAGCTATAGGTTTCGGTAAGGGTGTCGTAGTATTCTCGGCGGATGAGAGTTAACTCTTCCTCCTATCCTATTATATTTAACCTCTATCCCTATTATTCTCGCGAGTAGTCGTCGTATATAATTACGCTCCCGGCTTATATAATAAGGTCGTCTCTAGCGGTTCTAGTAACGAGTGTCTTAACCACCTAGATAGATATCGCTCTTTTTTTACCTTCGTTAACTAGCATCTCTAATCGTATAGTCTAGAGGGTTATAGGTTTATAACGCACTTTCGATCTTATATAACATTAGTTTAACTTATAGACTTAAGGACCGGTCGACTATTAATCCCTATAAGATTAGGTTACGCTTAGATAGAAGGTCGTTTCGAATAGAGCGGCTATTCTTATAACTACGGAGTCTTAGTATCCGGCTATAATAGGTTCGACGGGTTCCTTTCCCCGCGTACCTACGTACTAGTTTTACTAGTTAGTAACTACTCCCTAACCCGTGTTATAGAGCTAACTATAAACGCAGCCTAATTATTAGACTTCCTAATAGCTTTCCGAACGCTAAGATTTAAAGCACCGACCGGTTAGGTATTATTTATATTCGTAGGTTAGTAGAGCTCTTAGGCTTTAGGTTAGCTAATAGGAAAGTAAAGAGCACGGTCGAAAGTAGAAGTATAACGACTATCGAAGAGGGAGGGGAAGAGATTAATAAGACTACTATACTACCTATACCTATAAAGATTAGAAAATATTTAAAAAAGATAGGACCCGGGCGCGTTAAGGCCTAATATAGAGATAATGCGTACTAGTAACTCTATAAAATAAAGTAGCCCGCCGTATTATAGGCCTATAATTCTATAGTTAATATAGCCCGAATCTCGTTTATTATTATAAATTTAGCTATCGTAGGTTATACTATATTTAGATTAAAAGGCGGTATAACGATAACTCTTATAGACTCTATAAAAAGTAATAACCCTATAGCTTTAGCGATCTTTAGAATTACTATCTAGATAGCCTACCGAAAGATTCCGAGCTAGGTATCTATATAGCCTTACGAATCGTGTAATCCTTTATTATAAAGGATCTAGTCTCTAAGTTAATCTTTATCTACTAGTTACTATAACCGATTTCTTACGATAAAGTAGTAATAGGACTTAATTCCTATACTATAACCTAGAGATTAATAAGTAGCGAATTAGAAAATATAAGTAGGTATCTACTAGCTACTTTTACTAACCGGTAAGGGAGTATAACCCGCGCTAATTGCGCGGTTAGTTATAGTACGAAACTTACTATTATTCTTAGGACGAAGCAAAACTAGTAGCGTAGGCTATATGCGAAACGGCATTTATCCCTAGCACGGAGACGCCTATTCCTTACCCGGATAATCGCACGATTCGAGACCTACTTTTAGGATACGTTATAGGAAAGTAAGATAGAATACTTAGCTAATCTCCTAGAGGTCGAGAGGCCTATAAGGAATAATAATCCCGTTTAGGACGCTTTATTATATAGACTACGAGTATAAGATTTAGTAGTACGCGCTTAAGGTTACCCTCGGATTCCGAAGGTATAGAATAACCCGAAGTCGAAAGTAGTAGAGAAAGACGACGGAGATAGTATAGGATATAGAAGCGGAGTAGTAAAAAGTAAGGAAGACGGCGAAGTAGAGGAAATTAAAGAGGAAGAAACGGATAGAGAAATACGATAGCTAGAAGCGGAATAGGAGTCCCTCGCTAAGATTTTAAGGTAGACGGATCTAGAAATCTATTAGAATAATACTTATTAGGTGGGTATAATTAAAGGCGACTTCTCCTCCTCTAAATTAAACTATCTTAACTATAAATAGCTTATAAACGGATAAATATCCCTAAATAATTACCCTTAGGATAGACGAATTCGAGCTATTAGTATATTATTATCTATATTTTAACGCCTTTATCTCCTTCTAGTTTTATAGTAGTTCCGGCGCGATAAGACGACCTCCGTCCACCTAGGACTATTTCTATCGAACGAGATACTACTTACGCGGCCTCCCGGGCCCTTACTTTATATACCTCTCGTCGATAATCTCTCCTTCCTAATACTACTACTCGTAGATAATAGCTATCCGAGACGCCGGGCCCCGGTTTAATCGTTTACTTACTATTTCTATCGTACTATCGTTACCTAGATCTTCCTTAAGGCCGGTTAAGTAGGAAGTAGTTAGTCGACGTATTAAGATATAGTAAGGTTTAGAAGGTATATAGGTACTAATATCCGACTCGTCCCCGGTCTCTATTTTCTCGTCCGAAGAGAGCGGTAACGAAAAGCGGCGACGCTTAATACGACGTTTTAAGGGAGCCCTCCTTCTAACGATAGATAGAAAGCGCTTCTTCGTAGACCGTAATAAAGGCGTCTTATTTACGTCGCTATCGTCGTTTAGTCCTTCCCTCTCCTCTTCCTCTTCCTCTTCCTCTTCCTCTTCCTCTTCTACGTTATCCGCTTCCGCCTCTTTATTATCCTATCGACCTTTCTTACCCTTTACGGCCGAGGAACTAGGCTCGGGATCCTTAAAGACTCGGCGGTTAGAGTTATATAGTTTTTTCTAGGGCGTCGACGGAAAAAGGCCGTTACGGTACGGAGGGGTATCTAGGATAGACTATACGATTTCCTTATAGAGAGGCGTATATCTAGACCGATAGTATCTCTATTAGCCTTAAAATTATCGAGTAGGGGTTTAGGGGCCTTACCTAGCTTCTAAGCTCGCTACGGAAGTCGGTTAGGTATCGGGTAAATCCTTACCCTTATTCTATTCCTCGGTAGTCGAGCGGTCGCTAATATAGACGCTATAGCTCCCGCTAGTCTTATATTAAGCGCTTTCGAGATCGCTAACCTCGGCGTCGTTTCCGATTACTACCGGCTCGGCTATAGACTGTTAACGTTATTTTTAGCGATAGGCGGAGTCGATATACCTACCCGTAATTTTACCTCGTTTCGGTTTAGGATAGGTATTACTATCGTAGTCGTTCTAAATTATATCTTCTAAATTCTCCGTAATATATTTACCGCTTAAGCCTACTCGTTCTAACTCTTATACCGCTCCGGTATTAGATAGTAACTCTTCGAGAGTTAGGAAATTATCGATTTTATTACTACCGCTACGAACGTAGGTAGTATAGGGCTCGTTCGAGTTATTTAAGGAGTCGTTAACTACCGTCCGTAAATATAAGATAGTAAACTTTACCTCCCGCGTTTACTTCGGTATCCTTAAGATCTAGAACTAATACGTAGAAAGGGCTAAGGTAATTCTTCGGGAATAAAGTAGTAGTATTAATAATTTCGATCGGATCGTCGTTTCGGAGTATTCTACTTAATTTATAGCTTCGTCCGAGAGCCGTAGGAGCTTTACCGTCTCTACTAATATTAGGTATATCGGTATTTATCGCTATAGGCCGCCTATTACTAGGTAGGCCGGCCTTTATCGGAGGTCGGTAGAAATAAACGGAATCTATATTAATAAAAGTTATTATACGATATAAATTCGAAGGTAATTAGATAGTATAGATAGACCGATCCTTTTAGCTAGGGAGTCTAAGAGAAGAATCCGAGGTAAATAGAGGCGTCGAGACGAGGACCTTATACTTTAAAGGCTACTAGGCTATCTATTAGAATCTTCCCGGCTTATAACCCCTATTCTAACCCTCCTTTTCCTAAAAAGCTACGGATCGCCGAGCTCTAGATAGTCGCCGCCTAACCGCCTATACCTAGTACGCGTAAACTATACTTACTTATCTTATATTAGGTAGTATACCCCTACGCGGCTTCTAGCTATTAGAGCCTCGTATTTAATTAAAATCCTATATAGCTCGACTTTTACTACGCCTTTCGGAAACGTCTATATCTATAGAGCTACGTTAGCTATTAACGGCTAAATCCTCGAGCTAAGACCGTAATAACGGATTAGCTAGACCGCACTTTCTACGATCCTTAGCGAAAGACGAGATCGATATCTCGAAGCTATATTAAAATTATCTAATTTTTATCGCTATAGCTAGGTAGATACGTATAGATCGCCGCCGATCGCGTCGAGGCTAATACTCCTATAACTTATTTAGCTAGCTTTAGCTCGCTAGTTAATCTTTTAGCTTAACGCTAAGGCCCTCGGTACTAGGTTATTAGATTACTACCTAGGTATCGTACCGCTATAGCTAAGGTAGACTAGTAGAAAGCCCGAGCGGTCGGGACGAGGTATTTTCTTTATTAGTTATATAGTATACCCCCTCTTATATAGTATTAGCTTCGTCCTAGAGTCCTTAGCGTAAGCTAAAAGCTCTAAATTAATATCGTAATAGAGTCGGAGATTAGCTAAGCGGTAGTAAAATAGTAGCTAGTAAAGGAAGGTCGGGGTAGAGAGATCTAGAGCGGTAGAATCGAGCGACGAGGCGCTCTAATATTATCGAAAGTAGGAATTATCTCCGAGCTAAGCTATAGCGCGGGCGACGAGGGACGAGACGGCGAATAAGAGGGCGCGCCTATACCGCTAGCTCTAGCCGTAGACGAAAGCGGGTAGGTTAGGAGGTAACGAGGGTAAGGGTAAGAAGTATCGTAAATAATTATAAAATACCTAATATAGGGTTAAAGTACGGCGATTAGGGATAGTCGGTAGAAGCTAGCTAGGTAGTAGGAAATAGGGGCTATAGACCCTTATAATACGAGTAGGAGCGAGGGGACGGCTAGTAGATATAGAAGTAAGACGAAAGGAACGTAGGAAAATAGCGAGCGGTATAGGTCTTTATACCTTAAGAAAGCGGCGGGTAGAGCGACGCCGGCCGCCTTATCCGAAGAGGCCGCGCTAAACCTAACCGGGTCGCGCCTTAGCTAGAAGTAGAAGAGGGCGGCCCTTTTACTACGACGTAGATTATTTATTATTATAGATAGTAAGAACTTCTTAATTATTACGAATTTTACTATAGTCTTCTAATTAAAGTTATTAAGAAAAAAAATATATATAATATATAGAGTTTTATATTTAAGGTTATTAGTAAGCGATAATCGACGCTAGTCGAGATAAGATATCTTCTATTACCTCTTCTCCTCCTAACTTCCTTAATATCTACCCAAATTTCACGAAAATTCAAAATTTAAATATAGTTTAGATATATCCTTCTAGAACCTTCCTAAATAGGAAGAATACCTTCTTTAGGCGAGAAATACGGCGCTAAATACGAGCTTCCACCGATCGAATTTTAGCCTTTTCTCTTCTCGAGTAGAAAATTTAGTTAGACTCTTCTCGCCTATACTCCGGGACAGCCGAGAAAGGTAATTAATTATTCTATTTATCTATTTAAATATTTATAACTAATAATTAATAAATAAATAGGCGAATATTCAATGTTTGATAAGGAATTGCAAATACTACAAAATCCTCGATATTCCTCCGAAGACTAGTAACCTATTCCAGCACTATAGGGATTCTCATAAACACGTTCCTCTACCGGATAATACTAAATCCGGCCGAGGTATAGGTATTTATCTCCTATCTATTTTTTTTCCTATCTTTTTCTACTATTTTCTTTTTAATTTTTTAATTTTTAAAGAATTACCTCTCGGTCCCTCGACTCAGTCTAGTCTAGACGCTTTTACGACTACGACTAGCCTTCGAAAAAGACCTTCGGATATAGGGCTTAGTCAGCACTATACTCCAGAAGGTCTAATAGAGAAAGTTCTCTATTTTCTACTCGAAAATAGCCTTTCTTTTTCGGCTATTCAGAGTCAATCCTTCCGAAACCTACTCGAATATACTCGAGAGTAAGTTATCTATTTATATCTATTTATATCTATACTAACTTTTTAATTTAGTAATATTCCGAAGCTCTATTACGAGAAAATTCGAACTTAACTCGGACTTCTTTTCTTAAGAAGCTTCGAGAAGGTTCGTTCCGACCTCCTAGAGATAAATACTATTTATAGTACTTATTTCTCCTTCACTTTCGACTGCTAGACGGCCGAAAATTAGAGTGAATACATAGCTATTACTATTTACTACGTGAATAAAGAGTAGGATCTCGTATCTAGACTTATACTACGTAATAGGTCGGGTTAGGTAGGTTTTGACTATTTTATTACCCGACCTAATTTGGGGTAGGTAACCTATATCTTGGCCCTAGGTAGGTCGGGTTATACTACGGGTTACCTATAGGTGAACCTATAATAACCCGGGTCTTCGTTAGCTAATTAAGTATAATTATCTAAAGCCGAGATAATTAGGGTAGATCTTATAATAATTATTATAATAATTATTAGTAGTATAGTATTATAGTCTTATAAGTAGAAAACTATTATTATATTAAGCTACGAAAGTAGTAAGCTATCTATATACTAGTAACGCGATATATCTTTTCTTCCGAAATTCGTACCTAAGCTACGCACTCCTAGTATAAGTAGGGTAATTATTTACGCGTCCTT
>JAABUP010007417.1_pt1 | contig 14739 bp, 18 predicted proteins | sample 5559201 | NCBI WGS metagenome assembly JAABUP01 (sample SAMN10711887, study PRJNA513373) | rock metagenome | isolation source: Antarctica rocks | place: Antarctica | reverse complement strand
CAACAGACGCACGTTGATCAAGTCTCGCGTGACTTCGCGAACCTGCAGCAGAACGGCGCGTTTGATGCACAGGCAGGTAGCCCACAGTACGTGCAAGACACGCAGCATATGTACACGCCACATCCGCAAGAGAACTGCGCTGCATATCTCACAAGCCTTCTGACGGTAATTCAAAACCAGCATTGTCCGCTGAAGCTGCAAACGTTGTTGCTGTGCCAGCTGGACGTCGATGGCAGCATCTATGCTCACGCGTAAACCGTTGCTTGCGAAAATCATCACTACCACAACAAGAACAAGCCGACGCACGCTGTCAGACACCATCGTCGCTTTCTGTGTGGCCTAGCAACGGCGACCCGCGGTCAAAGGCCGGCTGCTGTGTATTCACTTTTAACTCCATATTAACGACGTATAAAGAGCGTATTAGCGTTTGTCGCGTGCCAGAATTCCATCCCAATTGGAGTGTTGATACGTGTCTGTGTAAATACCCTCTTATTCTTTCTAAATACTCAAAAGTCTGGGTGGTGGACTCATCTTGGCTTGAAAGCTCAGATGAATGCATATATGTGTATACATAGCACATACCTCCGTAAGCTATGTTCAGCGAGGCTGTCAGTGCAATTTTACGCCAGCTTCCCTAGCAGGACCAATGAGCTGCTGTGGTAGCACATCTTCTTCTTCCAACAGAATTCAAACGAGTTGAGCGCCAAAGGGTTGACCTATCGCAGCATGCACAAAGATCGGGCAGCTGCGGTGCGGCCTTGCGACAAATCTCTTGCGTTTTTGCGCACAGCGGCTGTTAACCACACACCTTAGGCAGCAGCATACTGTACACACTGCCTCAGCAGACCGTGGACAAGCTGCATACCAAGTGGTCATCGCGTCTGGTCACTGTCTGTTGGGTCATCAACACGACAGGTTCGGCTGATGTGAACTCTCTGAAGTCACATGTTCAGCTTGTAAGAGCAGAACCAGTTTTGATGCAGAGCTGAGGATGTGGCAAGAACGTAATATCTCTGTCCATTTGAGCTTTTCCAGGTGAACAGACCACGTTGGTGCTTGCCTGACTTCGACACCTGTGTAGTATTGACATTGCAGTATGCAACCTACATAACTGCACAGACAACCGTGTAAATTGCTCTTACAGGCCGAGTTTAATGCATGTCACTTGAGTGTCACTCTGTTTTTAGATATGCCAGGCTCAGCGGTAGGCATCTGAGCATCTGCACTGAAGGTTTAGATAGCATGCCCAGAAGCTGCATGTCTGACAAAGATCATGTGCCCATGCAGTAATCGGTAAGGCAGACTCTAGGACATCATCATCCTACTGAGATGGCGCCTGCTGCATGTCTTGATGTCAGATCAGCAGACAGCAAGCGTGCTCGCAGGGCGCGGACATCTGCAGACATCACCCAGTTGTGCAAGCGTGTGGGAACCAGATCTGACAACAGTCACGGCGCAGATGCACAGTTTGTTGCAGGCGTTGACATCCATTTAAACATCACACAACATTTGCTTCTGTGGCAAATCAGCCAGCTCAGCTACATCTGTGGCAGTGTCCACGTTGAGCTGCAGCAACTGGTTTCCACCATCAACTCTCTCTTTGGCTTTCTTTGTGAAGACAATCAGGCTCTTGTAGTGGATGCTCTGGTTGATGAAGCAGGTACAGGTGCTCCATTAGGCATTCAGCTTGCATCAGCACTATCTGTTCAAGATAGATAGGATTCAAATGCACGTTCTCAAGGATGCACTGATTTGCAGAGCTTTGACTTCTGCACAATGGTTGTGACTACGTACATTGACAATTGATCATCAAGCTGAAGGCATGCGCGTCTGTACAAACACACCCTACCAATGTGCCACAAAAAGAGTAAAAAAGACAGCTACCAAAACTGTAGCCATCTATTTGAGACACTGAAGTCTAATGGACCAGTGTCTGGAAAGTGCTTTAGCCTAGGCCAGTGGCATCGTGCAAGCTGAGCCAACTGTGCTTTTTCCAGCTCTGAAACATAATCAGGGTAAAACTCAAAAGAGCTGTTTGTCAGTTCTTGCAGCAAAATGAGCTGAAAGTCATCAAAATGAAGTTCCTCCAGCAGGGGCCATGGGTGTGCTTCATTCAGGATGTGTATTGATACCTCATCCAATCTGTGTTGAGACAAGTCAAAGGCTTGCAACAATGGCCAGTTTCCAGCGACAAGATATGAGATGGCTGCTGAGTCTAGGTTGTTGCCATGCAGGTCTAGCACAGTCAGCAATGGCCAATTGCATCCCACAGTGACCAAACGTTCAATACTCACTTCATTCAGTGCACAGTCAGCGAGCTTCAAAAACTGCATCATAGGCCAACAAGCACCAAGCAAATTTTCCACACCAAGCATGCTTGGATAGCCTTCACCATCAACAGGGATGAGCTTGCATGCGCATAGATCTAAACACTCCAGCATGCTGCAAACAGTTGTCGGCGGCCTTTCATCTGTGTAAAAATCTCTTGTCTTGCTTAAGCATAAGCGCTTCAAGCTGCCCCAGCCATGGTAACCCATGAGGTGAGTCCCACTGCTTTGTACACAGTTCTCAGACAGATCCAAACGCTCAAGACAAGGGGCATCTTCAGCAAATTCCAATGCAAAATTAGTCTGTCCAAGGTGCAATCTAGTCAGCTCAGACCAGTTGCTTTTTGCCAAAAACTTGCAGTCCTTGACTAACCCAACTGCTTGCATGCACAGGGACTTAACAAAGGCCAACCTGCCTTCATCAAATGCTCAACCCCTGTGTTTCCCAGAGGATTGTTGCTGATGTTCAGAAAATCTAGGTTTTGCCATGTGCTTTTTGACAAAGCTACACACCCTGGGGCACCGATGTCATTGTGCTCCACATCAAGTGCGTCCAGCAGTGGCCATGTGCCTTTCACTAATGCTGTCGTCCCAGCACTGCCAATGTAATTGAATCGTAAGCTGAGCCTGGTCAGATATGGCCAGCATCCCTCAGACAAAAGCACCATGCTTGATGACCCCAAGGAATTGTCATCAAGACACAAGTGCTGAAGGTTGTTCCAGCCAGCTGTCAGCAACATGCTCAGTCCGTCATCATCAGGATAGCATCGGACCAGTGGAGCCTTCTCAAGCCCACCCACTCTGCTTCTACCATTTGCTTGCAAGGTCCAACACCCAGGTCTTCTTCAAGATACAGCTGGTCTAGATACAGAGCTTGAAGTGACCAATTTGACTGGACCAAGATTAGGATGACTGCTGTCGTCAACCTGCTATCGCGCAGATCTAAGTCATGCAGCAATGGCCAGTCTGCACAAGTCAGCTGCTGGATGTTGTGATTTTGAAGCCCGTTCTTGCTGAGATCAAGAGTTTCCAGCAGAGGCCAGTCGCCCTGGCTGAAGCTGACAATGTCCTCATCTCCAAGACAGCAATCACTCAGGTTCAGGCTCTTCAGCTGTGGCCAGCTTGCTGACAGAAGGTATGGAAGTCTCATCAGACTTGCAATATGGTCTTGCCTGGAACGCTCCACTGACTGCAGCGACAAGCCGCGCACCTGAGGCCACTTACATCGACCCCTGGTCAGTTGGCAAACATCGTTGCCATCCCATAAGCTGATGTTTGCTGGCTGCTGGTGAGAATACTCGCGTAAAGCCTTGTTCACCGCCAGCACTGCTGCAGTATGAGGATATAGGAAGTCCAGCAGCCTTGGCACTTCATGGATGACATCCGTTAGCAAGGGCCCAGCGGCTGCCTCTAGTGTGCAACTTTGGATCATTACTGCTGTGGAGTGTATTAGATTACTCAAGGAGTGATTTGCAATGACGAACTACGGGTCATTTCACATACAGCGCCAAATGACACAAACATGCAGCAGCTGCGGTCATCACGCACTTATGTGCGAACGGGATTAATGCAAGTCAGGGCTTGGCGCTAACTAAACAGATTATATACCTAAAAGCAAGTGGTAGCAGTGCAGCGTCTAGGACATACTTCATGAAGTCATTTGCGCGCACCGCCTAGCGTGCGCGCAAATGGCATGGTGGTTCGATCTGTACTCGATCCAAAATACAAGAGGTTTCAGGCAGCTTGCAGAGTCGAGGCCTTCAGCAGCGCGTCGTTGGTGCTTGAATGACCGAATGGTGCGATCAGAGCACGGCTATGTGCGCTAATTGCTATGTGCCCTGACTGTGGGAGACTATTACCTGCATTCCTGTCATGTACGGTGACTGGTACCGTCACTGTACAATGAGACATCAGTTCCCAGTTTTGGATCAAGAAACATGGCCCTAAGGATGCAGAGCCTGCCGAAATTCCTGGACTATAAACTGTGAAGGACAGAATGCATTCAAGCATGACTGTGTTAGGCTGCAGCATGCATCCTGGATAGCTGAGATCAGGCTGGCCGGTCACAAGTGCAAGCACAATGCATGAAGAGTTGAGTTGTAGGAGGTGACAGAATTCATATTTGTATCTGCAGAATGTGACACCAATTGATGAGCGTTCATAGTAGCCACCAGGCAATATGCCATTATCAACAGCAGAACAGCCTATTGCTAAATAAGCATAGGCTAAGTGAAATGCTCAGAGACTTATGTCGCTAGATGGTCTTCTCACTTGCTTTCCTGACACCTGAGGGTATCCATATGAACGTATGGCACTATATGCAGCACATCGGCAATTGCTGTTCTATGTTGATGTTCATCTTTCACTTAATCATTCACCACAGCGTGCTGATGATACATGGTTGCACATGCTAAGCATGCTGGGCTACGACAGGCACCAGCAATCTGACACATTTGATGCAGCAATTCAGTCCTGTTCTAGTGCACACTCATGTACAAAGGGCTGTGAGCAACGCTCATGTCATATTCTACATGCCCTGAATAGCTGAGTCATCACTACGAGGTGTGAAAGCCTCAAGTTCATCCCCACCAAGGTCTTGGGGTAGCCCCTGACCCCTTATTGCCTGCCTAGCCAACACTATTGGTTGCAGTGGTGAATCGCGCTGCAGACTTTGCTGCCTCATGACGCTGCCACCAGTATATGAAGAGCTTGCTGCATTTTCGAAAGAATTGGAAGGGTGCCGAGCTAGATCCTCTAGCACCGTTCTTCTTGCCTCAACCAGGGGATGCTGTGCTGAGTCACGCTGTAGGCAGAATCCCAAATCCCCCTGTAGCCCTTGACCTCCCTGCCCTGCCCCTTCGTGCCTTGCCCCTGGGTTGGCCTCAGCTGCACTGCCTAGAACGAGCCTCCTGGCTTCCTCCAGCGTCCGTGAGGTGGTGCGTACCAGTCCTGACCCAGCAGCAGTGGTATCTGTACAGGCAATTACATTGCATAAATTTTCAGCCAAAGAAATCTTGTTAGCAACTCCCTTTGCTTGCTTATCCAACATGCTTGACTAGAAATGTCAACATCATATGGATTGGCATGCCATGCCAGGATGTTCAATTGATTCCATTCATGCTTTGCAGGTCCTGACACAAAGGCATCACTGAAAGTCATCATGCGTGAATCTGCCTGTGAGAGGCTCACCTGCTTGTGAGAGGCTGCTACTGCTGCTAGGCTCAGCATGCAAGCTGGCCGCAAGCAGCCTCCTAGCCTCCTCCAGCGTTTGTGATGGGTTGTCCTTCATGGGAGGGCCATAAGCCACTGCTGAACTACTCTCACTACTCAAAGCATCATACCCTGCTGCCGCTGTTGAAGAACCCCAAGGGGCATTTGAAGACTCCCTTCCATACTCTCTTGCTGCTGCTGATGAAGATACCCCTTCATGACCCCCTGCTGCTGCTGTTGGACCCCATGCAGATGAGGAGGGCTCAGCGCTCAGGCCCCCCAGGCTACTACTGCTGGCCTGAACAGCCATGCTTGCCTGATCATGCCATTGACTCATCCCCCTGCTGCTACTCAGCGCTGAGCTGTCAGATGGACGCATGCCAGTCACAGACGCACGCACAGCTGAGCGAGCTGCAGCGAGCGTGTCATGGGCTGAGTCGACTCGGGTTGGTGGCGACAAGTGATAGTCATCATCTGGTGCTGCGGCAGATCTAGGGATGGGAATGTTGTTTGATGGCCTGACTGGGTTATCAGCCAAGTCCTGTAGCACAGCTCTCCGGGCTTCTATGAGTGGGTGTAGCGCTGAGTCTTGCCGCTGTGGCTCTTCTAGCATGTCTGCTGTGACTCCACTGCTGGTGCTGGCGCCAGTGGTCACATTGCCGCCACCAGAGCTCTGCAGAGACTAAGCTTCACGCGTCAGGCACAAGGCATGCAGTGTAAAGACTGACCATCAGAGCGCAAAGCAGCAGTGTGTCTACTAAGCTGCAAGTCTGTCTACAGATTGTGCAGCTGGTGCAAGTCCAGTGTTAAGCAAAGCATGCAACAAGGTCAGAGGCTCATGTCTCACTCGTCCAAGGGGGCTGGGATGGCTGCTGCTGCTGCTATTGTGCAGAGCTTGGCGGGCCAGAGTGAGAGACTCCACAGCAGAGTCTCGCCGGCACCTGGCACTGTTGATGCCTGTAGGGCTAATGCGCTGGAAGGGCCCCTCTGTCAAGGGGCTGCTGCCCTCCACTGGCCCTGCAAAGGCAGCATGAGTCAATCTTAGCGATCTGGATAAGCAGCAGCATCTGTGCATTGTGGGTGCGTGTTTTGCACCAGACCTGTGGCAGTAGCACTGGTGCTACTTCAGAGCTTGATGTGCAACGTAGCATGCACTGCAAGCCGATATACCAAAAATTGCGCCACGTGATGGCTCAAGCAAAGCAGGCCAATTGCTCTGGTAAGCTAGGACCTGTTTTGACCTGCTAGGGTGTCACATCACACGACAAAACACCTGTTCTGTCACAACCTTGCAAGTCCACCCTCATGCCCAACTCCACTATACGATGCAGCTGATGCAGAGTGCGCTGGTTTCACCTGAAGTTCCATCTTGCGGCAGGTCACTGGCTGAATCAGTCCTCTCAAAGGGGCCAGAGCCTCTTGCCAAGTCAGGGCGTGACCTACTGGTCTGCACACGCCGCCAATGCGTCAGTAAACACGGGCTTCCTGGAGGGTCAGATATGTACAGTCCTAGAGTAGCTTTCGTATGCGGTCCTGCTTTGGCAACCAGCACCAATGCTGCTGGACAGCTGCAAGCTAAACAGAGCACATCATGTTGCTAGATGCGAGGAGGAGATCATAATAATATGAGCGTTTTCCTGAAGACCATGGTACTTTACATTGGTTTTACAGTGGACACCTTTCAAGCCCAGCGACAGCTTGTCTGGATGTGGGCCCTGTCTTTACATGACTGCATTGCTGACTCTGGCAATGCAAGCTGCAGGCAGGTACACCAGCAGGGCCAGGTGTTGAAGTGCAACCTGAGCGTGAGCTGCATGACCAGCTGACTGCCTGCCTATAGGGCGATCATCGGCTCACTTGCATCAAGACATCACTCAACTTCTGATTGTTCACAGGTGACTCACCGGCATCTCGTGAGCTGAGTCAGCCCTGCCTCTCATGGCAGCTAACTCAGGCCTCATCCCAGCTTGCTGCTCAGACTCAAGCTCAGGCATGAGCCTTCCACTGTGGGCACTGTCATCAGCATGCTCAGCATCCAATGAAGCGCGATCCTGTTGCTGCTGCTGCTGATGCTGCTGTTGGTGTTGGTGCTGTGGCTGTTGGGGTTGGGAGTGCCATGAGCTAGAGGGGGGTTGGTCAGTCATTGGCAGGGCAGTGACTTTAAAGCGGTCCATTGGGTCTGAGGATGCATCGTAATCTGACAGTGAGCTGGCATCTGACTCAGCAGCACTGTCGTCACCTGCATCACATGACGGACCTCTGGCAAACCCTTCCCACTTTTGAGTGTTTTGGGAGTTTATGAAGATGCTGCAAGTTACGTGAGGCCTTTCACATCACGTCTTCGTCAGCATTGGGCAGAACACCAAAAAGCAACACACAAGCAAATCGAACCTTGATCTTTAGGTAATCTAAAATGGCTAAGAATCAATTCCATAACAATGCAGTGGTCCGTGGAGTGTGAGCTTGAGGCTGTGCTGTCTACATTGCCCAGTTCACGTCATTACTGGTGAACTAACATCACCAGAATCATTACGAACTAGCATACATGAGATGATGCAGTGTGCGAGCTCAGTTGGTGTCCAGAGCCCTGACTTTTTGTGATGCTGCTCAGATATCACGCATTGCCCAGGAAGAAGTTCCAGATGACAATTTGATACAACATATCAGCCAAACCCCTCATCTACCCTTTAAGATTGTCGAAAAGAAGCAGTTCATTGGCCATTGCCTGCATGGATCTGTTTGAGTCAAGGCATTGCAGTGTTGTTGTTACAATCCAGGACCACAGGATTTGGACTACATGGTGGAGCTGCATCTTGGCCAACACTGTCAGTTCAGTCCCTTTCGTGATCAGTCTTAAGGGGATAGCAAGCCCAACAGCAGGACCTTCTGCTAGGATTGCTGAAAGACGTAGACTTTTCTCTTCTTTTCAGCAGGACCAAAGACAAGCCCAAAGCAACAGGAAATGCATCAACATAAGGGAAAGGGAGCGGCCCAGGTATGAACAGTGCAGCAGAAAGGAAAAGGAGGTGGGCCAAGGGGTATTGGAAAGGGGCAGGAAATGCCTGCACAGGCATGAGTGATGAGAATATACCTCTAGGGATGCGGTGGGCAGCAGCACTGTCTATGTCCAGGCCCTGATGCCCTCTTACATGGGCAGGCTCAGGCCTGCCCCTGCCTGAGTAGGGCTGATCCTGATCAGCCCCTGCAGACTCCCCAGAGTACATGGCAGATTGGATAAGGTCAGCTGGCAATGGAATCTCAGCTGCATCAGCCAGGCAAGCGTCGTAAAGATGACTGAGTGTGCTGCCACGTATTGCAAATGTGCATGTGCATAAAGCATTGCTTATGTGTAAAGTGTATGCAGCTAGAGTGTCATCTGAGCATATTCTGATGCAGTATTGATGCATGGACAAGGACATGAAATATTTTCATGTAAAACATCACACATGAAGTATGGTGCTGTGATCTGGATGCAAACGTGTAGCACATGCCATCATGTACGGAGGTGATCCATGATACGCTGTGACGTCTTAGTGAGTGCAAATGCAATGGCACAACACAGAGCTGAGAGACAGCAAAGGCAGAGCTCATATGTGTATGCAAATTATCTAGGAAATTCTCCTCGTATCCCTTTTTAATGCACTTTTTTGAGATTCCCTTAGTAATAGCTTACATCTTTGACCTTTCAGCAGCAAAGGGCAGGAGTGTACCTTGAGCGGCTTCTTGCCTTTCTCCAACACTAAGAGCCCTCTGCCACAGGTCACTGTATTGGGGGGTACCCCACACCGCTGGCCGGGCTTGTTCCCTGCCACATCAACAGGCTATCAGCAAGCAGCTGCGTGTGCTGTGGGTCATCACATGCTCTGAGTCATCATTGTTTTCAAACAGCTCCGCCCAATGTGTGCCACTGGAAATCAAAGCAAGTGGCCATACACTTGAGTGGAAGTTGCTTTTATTTCCAGTCGCACAGCATCATCTAACATCTGCTCTTGTTGTGACACGTCGCTGATAGCCTTGCATGACAATGCACAATGTGACTGAGAGCAAACAGACCAAAGCAGCACAACTGGCCAACTATGCACGAGATTGAACGCCAAACAGCATGCCATAACAATCTATACAATCAGGACAGGACAGACAGTCAGACACAAGCAAGAGCTTTGGTAGCATTTTGCTGCGGTCAAGGGCAGGCTGAACAGTACATGCTCAATCCATTGATATTGTGGAAAGTCTGAACTGTCTTGACCGTCCTGGTCCTTTCAACGTCCAAATTGTGGTGGTTAATTTACAGAGGATGTGTTTGTCACACAAGCCAGATTTGAGTGTCACACACACCCCCGTAAATAACCACCACAGTCCAGACATGGCAAGGTACAGGGTGGTCAAGGCAGCCCAGACTTTTCACAATACCAATGAACTGACACGTACCCTCTGTAAAATAACCATGAGGGCTCTGACGTTGCAAGGACCAGGTGTCAATGGCATCAAGCCAGGGTCAGCACAACAGAGCATGACCAGTCCGTGATGAGTGCCAAGCAAGAAACTACAGCTGATCACCTCAAGCTTCTCTGTGCAGCCTCACTCTCTCTGTTGCCCCTGTCTGCAACCTCCCTAGCGCTGGCATCACTCATCACCGCCCCTGCCCTTGCCTGCCTTTCCCCAGACCGCCGCTGCAACTCCTGCTGAAAGGCAAGATTACTGGCCAAGGATGGACCACCCACCCCAGGCATGCCAGGGGGTCCTACCTCCTGCCCCTCTCCTTGAACAGCTGCTTCTGATGCTGCTGTTGCTGCTGAAGAAGCGTGCCCTTCTGTTCCCTGCTGGGCCATGTGATCGTGTGATGCGTCTGCATGCACTGGCTGCAGTGACAGAGCAGTCATTTTTTGTGTGTGTGCGTCTGAAGCCCCGCTGCTGTGATCCATGCTCTGTTGGGTCTCCATGTTGTGGCTGTCAAGCTGAGGAGTGGTAGTATCAGCAGCGCTGTTGACATGCTTGTGCCAAGCGCTGCTGCTGCTGTCGCCTGGATCTGCGGACCCACTAAGCATTGGCAAGGAGGTGTCAGTATCGATGTCATCATATGATGTACCGGCATCTGTAAAAGGCTGTGCAGTGCTGCTTGAGCCCCCAGTGAATGTGTGTTCAGCTGCGGAAGAGGCGTTCTGAGAGCATGGTTGAGGGCTATCGACGGCAGGAGCCCCCTCATCATCGCTTTCACTCTCTCCTACAAGTGCGCCCAGCAAGGTTTACAAGGTGGTTGAAATAAGCAGACCCTGCTTGAGATGCATACAGGAGAGTCTGTCGTCGCTGGGGCTAGTTGGGGTGCACTGCAAGATTGTCCTCGGACACTAATGACGGTAATTAATCACTCAAAAAGAAATTATGAAGATGATGATAATCACTATGTTGATGATAATAATAGTGACAATGGTAATGATAATGATGCCGTTCATGTTAATAATGATGATGAAGGTGATGATGACGATGATGATGATGACAGTGATGATGGCAATGACAACAACAATGATAAGGACAGCAGTCACAATAGTGATCAGAACCTGTGCCGACCTAGGTAGGTGCAAGGGTCACTCACAAGCCTATCTTGCTTCTGCAGAAAGGCTTGTGAGTGTGCTAAATGAAAGTTGGCACCAACACGCAACTTGCTGTCATGGTCAAACAAGACAACTTACATACCACAAGCCATCACTCACAGGCGGCAGTATGACATGTGATGTATGTGTCTACTTCAGCAGGTTGTGATGCAATGATGGCTTCCTACCCTGCCAAATCTTTGCTCCTTTCACAAAGACAAGCAAAGCCACACCAAGCAAAGGCTTTGTTGCCTGCAATTTTGAGCTGATGAGTTGAAAGCCGGATGGACAGTGCAAGATGATGATTAGGATCAGCTTGTGATCAACAGGATAGCAAATGTTGACTGTAGTGAGTGAGTCAAACCAGGCAAGTTGTAGGCCACTGGCATTGACAGGGGTTGTGAGTGTGTGCGAGCAAGGTACCTGGGGGCACAGCCCTGAAGCGCATGGGGTCATGTGGGGCTGGGGGATTTTGGGCAGCTTCAGCCCTGGCAGCCTCTACCATGTTGTTGAAGTTCTGACGCTGCTGCTCCTTGTGGTCCTCCTGTTCTTGCATGATGGCTGTCCTCTCAGCACGCTCTGCCTACATGTGCATCGTCAAGGGCTTGGAGATGATACAGTGGCTGAGCCAGGCATGCACAATGGAAGGCCAAGAGTGACAACAATGAAAGCCAGTGATATGTCAGCATTGATAGACCAAGCTATTGGCTGGCTATTGGGGATGTGAAAAAGTCACTGGAGTAATTGCCTTCAGGAGAAAGTAATGGGTTGAGCTCTATGAAGGTCCTCATGACATATTTACTTTCCCATAATGGGCATCTACATTTGGAAATACCCTGGCAGGACTGGCTTGTTCCTATGTTAGCAGTTCGGTAATGCCGTGAGAAGTGCTGAGCACACCAGAGGAAAAGTGAATGTCTGCTAGTACACTTCTACACACTATCATCATACAAATGCCACCAATGACCACACTGCGTCAATTTGTGAGCTGCATAACAGCACTTTTCTTTTGGTCTGTGAGAGACAGCTACATGGGGCATACATGAACCTGTTTGAGCACAAACCAGAAACCAGGGCACATGAAGGACACAATACGGTGCCTGTATCTGGCTGCAGCAGCAACAGGGGCAGCAGGAATGCACGCTCAAAACAATCATATCACAATCAGAAATCATGCATCACAAAGAAAGAGGACAATGAGCTCCCATAAATTCCAACAAGCGCTGCCGCAGCAACAGCAGGGAGCTGTAAAAACACGTTGCCCTGGCACACGATGGCATCAGGTCAAGAGCACACTCAGGCGTACCTCAAGGCCGCCTTGCATGAAGGCCGCAGCCAGGCGCCTCTCCTTTGCAGTGACTGGCATGTCATCCAAATGATGGAGGCCTGAGATGCCAGCAACAACTGTCTTCCTGTAGGACCTGCACGCAAGTTTGCACAGTTTTGACAACATACTGTTACACATGTCATGCAGCAATGACCATCGTCCATATCAAATTCTGACTGGCTTGTTGTCAGGGATGCACCGCTGTCATTCCAGCAACAACTGAGTCCCTGTGGATCCTGCAAACACAACCAGGACTGAAGCGAATGCACAACAAAGCGATGTTTGCGAGGAGGCAAATGACTTTTAGTCAGCATGTCCTGTAAATCCATGAGCGTAGTAGCCCCTTTTTCCAACCATTTGGTGCATTTAGTTGGCTGTTGACAACTCCAGGCGTGCCAGCTACTCAGGAAAACATGAGGCACACAGAGGCGCACCAGCCAGGAACAGAAATGCCACACCGTATGCCTTGCACACAAATATTTGGTCCATATGTGGGTGCGACGCACCAGCAGAATACATTGAGCAATACAGCATGTGCTTGTGCAGTGACAACTTGGGCTGCGGAAAGACATACAGAGGCACAAGTACAGCATGCTTGCATGATCTTGCTGAATCTGCCAATGTAGAGCTGTGATGTTCACCGCATGTGGCTGACGACAGGGTTGCCATTCAGCTTGAGTAAGGATAATGGCAGTGTCATGATCAGATGTACAGCTTCCTCATCATCGAGTCTGTTACTGGACAGGTCCAGTGTGACCAAGCTCTGGCAGTGCTGCAACTGCTGTATGTCGCCCAGGCTTTCCAGCTTATTCCCTGCAACCACATTGGCTGTGGAGTCAGAATCAATCACGCAAAAACAAGCTACCTGCAGCTCTGGCAGTGCTACAGCTGCTCAATACTCCTGGCAGGCAGGCTCCAGCTTGCTGCAAGCATTGGTACGCATGGTCTGGTGGACCTCTTTTACGCTGTTGTCAATGTTACTGGGCAAATTTGGTGTTGACTGGAGTCTGGCAGCGCTGCAGCTGATCGATAATTCTCTCTGCTGCTGCCCACTTGTTCCTTGCAGGCCTCAGAATGCATGGCCAATGATGTCTCAGCTGTGTTGATGCGCAATGTGGTGAGCTGGACAGAGTGATTTAGGGCAAGACTATACAACTGTACATGATTTGCAGTTTCCAGCTTGTGCCCAATAAGGTGTCTGCTTCTGGTCAGCGAGTGACTGCTGCAATAGGTTTCTTTTATGCAGAGTGAGATGCCAGTTGTTATGTCATGCAAAACATGCGTTCAATTGCATGAGCAGCAGTGGCTGTGGTAAAGTCACCTGCTAGGCTCAAAAATTTCAGCTTGGGAAGAGACGCAAGGCCTTCAACACAGCGAATATCGTTTTCGGACAGGTCCAAGGACTCAAGCTGAGTCAGAGTGTCAAGCCCAGCAATTTCATGGATCATGTTTTTGCCCAAGTACAGGCAGCGCAGGTTGATGAGGGCATCCAGCCCCTCTATGTCTGCTATGGCATTGCTTTCAAGGTATAAGGTTTTCAGGCCTGTGTATGCCTACAGCAGGCATGAGTACTAGGTCAAATAATGAGGTGCACTGTAACACCTGCTGTTATCATGTAGCAAATGTGAATGTTATACCTCAAGACTCTCGAGCTTGGTGATGCCTTTATGTTGGAGATGAAGAACGTCATTCAGCTCCGGAGCACTGGAATACCTGTAATCAGCCTTGTGTATCACTACCAGAAAGTTGACGGAAGTCAAATACAGTCATCGCTGCACACAACTTACAGCTTCAAGTCTTTGCACAACTTCTTCAGGGAAGCAGACGTGAGCTCCATCGCTTCTAGCGGTATACGCTGTTGCGGATCAAAGCAAGGTCGACATGCACAAAGATCTTCCGCGCCAGGCTATGCAGACCGACTTTTGGTCGCAAGCTGACGGTAATGCCAACATTCAATAAATATATTGAATGTTGGCAGCTGAGATCGCTCGCGCTGAAAGCATGTATCGCGCTTTAATCGTCTCCATGCAGTGCTGTGCCGCAGGTCCGCAGTCCGCAGTCCGCAGTACGCGCGGCGCAGTACGCGGCGAAGGACCCCCCGTTCTGCGGGTACTGCGGTTGAATATTTTGTGGTATTTATTCATTTGAAATAATTCATCAAGTTATTATTTGATACTATACTTGCTGATTCATAAGTATTTCCCTCTCAAACAAATCAGAAATAAAATATTTGGGAAAAAAACTTTCTTTGCTGGATTGGAATGCCCGCAATGAAAGACGTCGAATG
>JAABUP010007411.1_pt1 | contig 14748 bp, 12 predicted proteins | sample 5559201 | NCBI WGS metagenome assembly JAABUP01 (sample SAMN10711887, study PRJNA513373) | rock metagenome | isolation source: Antarctica rocks | place: Antarctica | reverse complement strand
AGAAAAGCTTCATACAGAAGTGAAAAGATAATGTGCTTTAGTCTTAGAGTCTTAGTAAGCAACTAGATCATAAGACCTTAGTATGAGTTTAACTCATAACAATCAGTAACTTAAAGAATTACTTTTTTAAAGTTATGTCTTACTAGCATTCTCAGAAAGTTCTTACTTATTGTTAGGTATATAGTTATACAGATCAGTTATAGATGTTTAGAAAAAGAAGACTGAGACTGCTGAAAAAGACCATAATGTGATCTACTCTTTAGTGCACTGTACTCTTTAGTGTGTGTCTCATCAAGGTATCATTACACAATAAAGCAAATATTTCAATCATCATAAATCCTATTATACTAAAATAACTATCAAATGATACATTGACATTTTGAGCATGTATGAGCATGATGCACAAGCAACAAACATACACTACATTTTGATGAAGCTCACTGTTGTACCCCACTTGCTGTTTCTTCAACTGCTGTCATATTATTATTATCACTCATTTCTATTAAACTTTGAGCTTTATCATCAGTTAAAACATCTTCTCTTGCAATATATGATCATCTTTGTGCTCACTTTCATTTTTGATGTTGATTTTCAGCAAAAAGCTTCTTGTTTTGACTTGTGTGAAGTACTGCATTGTGCATTGTCATTTGACAACCTTTTACAAGTTGATTAAGCACTTATTCAGTTGATGCCAAAGAGCTTTGCATATGATGTCAAAGATATTGCTTTATAAGCTTTGTTTGATGCTTTAGTTCAACAATATCATGAGATGTTTCAGCTGTTCAGGTCAGTTGAGTTTGTGAATGTAGTTGCAGCAAAGACATATGATATTGAATGTGTAGAAGTGATAGAACACAATTTGATTCATATGACACAAGCTCTGTAGCTGCAAAATTGCTTCATACATTGTTTAAATGTAGTGTTTCAGTGTGAGCTTTCTGATAGATAGATAGAAACTTCTGTTTATTAATTTGATTGACATCAAGACTCATCAGTGTTTCAACACACTTTCTGTATGATTGTTTTAGAACTGAAAAGCAACTGACATTGAGCAGCTGTAGAAGATGAGATGAATGCAGTGACATATAAAGCACAATAATCAATTGATTGAGGCAGTATTAATTGAATTCAGGTGTAACATAACTACTGTGACCGTCTAGAATTAAAAGCCTGTATTGATCAACTGTTCAATTCTTTGTATACTTATTGAATACAGTCTTCAATCATATAAGATCTATTTCATTATTTGTTCAACTGTTTTGACTTATGCTGATAGATCAATCATACAGTAGAAGGTCATTTTTGTATCAAGTTACTTGATGCATAACAGCTTCAAAAATAATAAGTGATGAAATGACAAGACCACATGCACAAATCATTTCAATAACTGTTACTCATTCACAATTACCTGATTGTGTAGTTTTAAATCTACTGACTTAATCACTTTCTGTAATTACTTTTGCTGTAGATATAACACTCATTTGAAAGCCAGTTTCATCAAAGTTATAGATATCATTTTTGTGAATACTGTACTCTGCAATCATTGCTTATACTCATTGAAACCACACTTAAATAAGCTTTGAATCTTTGCATTTTGCTCATTGATAATCATATTTACAATTATATTTCAATTTAAGTGTATCATGACAATCAATAAACTTTCATACTCAATTTTGGTCAATTAATGGTGAAATAGTTAATTTGAAGCATTGTGTGACTAGAAGATGTGTTATTTCTTGTATGATCGCAATTTTAGACAACATATTGTGTCAATTCATCAATAGAATTCATTGTATGAGACTTTTCTCTTCAGTAAATGTAAGAAGGCATTTCTTAAAGATAGAATCTAGTCTTGATAATATACTGATTATACATTGTTGTAATGTGCTTCATGTTACATTGTACATCTTTGCAGCGGCAGTAGAAGTTGAAAATTGATCTTGTTAATAGGCTTGAAGGGCTAGTTCAATTCTACCTTCTTTTTATATTGCTGCTTGACATTGTGGTGTTGTCATAGTGAGTATTGTAAAAACAACACAATGCACTTTGATGAGGTGTGCACTAAAGAGTACAGTGCACTAAAGGGTAAATTATGTTAACGTAATCTATTCTTAAATGAGACACACCCTCAAATGAGACAGTGTCTCACTCTGATGTGTCTTTTCAACAAAACACAAAAATGTCTCTCAACCATAAAGACAATTAAGAAGCTAGAATCTCTCAAGTCATTAAAGCCATTTATAGCAATAATTTCTTAAGTATATGCACTGCAGCCTGCACCTATGACATTTCACATTTAACTTTAGCTAAGTGTCTTTGTGAACAGTCAACATATCAACAATTCTGAATGACAAATCAAAAGCTTCTCTCTATGAAAGAAGAAGCTCTTTTTCAATGAGTTATATTCATGAGCAAACAGGGGTTTTTATCACAGATCTCTGCTGTTCACAAAATGACTGATATTTTTGTTTTAGTGCACACTGAATTCTCTGTCAACACATCACTCATTGTGAAAGAAAATTGAGTTTGCAAATTTGTCAATTGTCATGAGCAGCTTCAATTGAAATACACACAGAAGTATAACTATCAACAGGCCTTATGTAAGAACCTCAAGGTCATGAGTGACTGATTTCAGCTTGTGAAGAACACACAAGCAAAATATGGCATCTCAGACAAAGACATCTACAATTTTGACAAAACAGGGTTTCAAATGAGGGTCATAGACACTGTTAAAGTGATGACAGAGTCATAAAGAGCTGAGAAAGCATTAGTCACACAGTCAGAAAATCAAGAATGAGTGACAGTTGTGAAAGCTATCAACATCAATGACTGAGCCTTGTCCTTTATGATCATCTTTGCAGACAATATGCATCAGGCTGTGTGGTATGAGGCTATATCATCACAGTGAACAATTGCTGTTAGTGAAAATGAGTGAACCATTGACAAGATTGACCTGATTTGACTTCAAACTGTGTTCAATAAACACACAAAGGCGTGTACAGTTGAGCAGTATCAACTGCTAATCTTGAACAGTCATAAAAGCCACATGACCTCTGAATTCAATTGATTCTGTCTGAACAACACAATTATAACCTTATGTATGCCACTGCATTTGTCACATCTACTGCAGCCATTGAATGTTGACTGCTTTTTGTCACTGAAACATGTGTATGAACATCAGGTGAAAATCTGTATGCAGCTTGAACATAATCATATCAATAAGCTTGACTTCTTAAAGGCTTTTAAACCTGCTAGCACAGCAGCTTTAAGTTCATTGAACATTCATAGCAAATTTGCTGCAGCTGAACTAGTGTCATATGATTCTGAGTGAGTTCTTTTGTGTCTTCAGCTCAAGCTATGAATGCTTATTTCTTCTGCATTGAAGACAGTTATAGCAGCTCATTAAACATCAAAGACACTTTACATTGTGGCTCAATGAACTCAGAAATATATTACAATTAAGAAGTTACTGAAACAGCATTTGAAAAGCCCCTCAAGTCTGACAGATCAGATGTTAAAGTAAATGGTTAAGGGGTATCAAATGATGATGCACAACACAGCACTTATGGTTAGTGAAATCAAGGATTTACAGGTTATGAGCACACATCAAAAGCGCAAGTGAGAAGCATCTCACTCATATATAGCTAGTGAAGGGGTTTTGACAACAAAGAAAGGTTAAAAGCAGGTTAAAACAGCTTGAATAGCTGATGAAGCTGTTTTAAACAAGGTCAGTGCATGAGCTTTTGACTGTGCTTCATCAAGATGTAGTATGTGTAGCTCACTGAAACATAATGTCTGAGTATGCCTGACATGTGTAATTTAGCTTCTAGTGTAAATAGCTTGATTCTATGAAAATTTGTTGATATTTTGTACTTGGGTTGCATTTCGGGGTGGGGCGCTGTCTCGTTTGAGGGTGTGTCTCGTTTGGGGGTAGATTACGTTATACCCCGTGCTTAGTAAGCACCACCGTACTGTGGTGCCGCGCCGGCATGGTATGACGGTGTTTCTGTGGAATAATCGTAACATACGCCTAGTTTGTGAACAAGAACTGGATCAACAGCCTGAGCTCTTAATCAGCATCTCAAGAATTGATCAGGAGAATCCGTCAAAGCCATGTCAAAAGTCTTGCGGCTGGCTTCTCGTACTCTTTCAGCCCAACGTTTCCTCTCCACCACTGCTCGCCTTCACGCCACTCCGCCTTTCTCTACTGGACCGGCCCCACCACGTCTCGCTAAAGACGAGCAAGAGATCTTCGACCGTCTACGACAATCCTCTACTGGTGCTTTCAGTTCTCCAAGACCTAACGTTGTCGTCAATCAATCACACGCCTCCTCCATCTCAGATCAGTCCTCAAGACATCAGATCAACAAATCCCGTCAAACAACCGATGCGCCAATATCTAAAGACGACGTCGAGATAGCAGCAGTCAACGCGAGAATACAAGCGTCAGGCGACGGCGAGGAAGTGCACCCGGACGTCAGGAGAGGGCCGAAACCTGAATTCGAGGGTGACCGAAACCCCAAGACTGGGGAGACTGGTGGACCGAAGAATGAGCCGCTGAGATGGGGTGGCAATGTTGACTGGAGCTACAACGGCAAGGTGACAGACTTCTGAGGGACGAAGCCAGTACGAAGTGATCGATGCAAATTGGGAAAGTACTAAGTTCTGGCGTTGCGGCACAATGCATCTTTGCATACTGAACGGCGTTTCTGCTCTCGCTACTACAGCTGTGACCATCTGAAAGGGCTGCAGAATATTATATCGCAGTTCCGTCAACACTACCACTTGATTTGCGCCGAGTTCGAGTTGATTGCATGAATGACTCGAATGGTAGACGATGCTCAAACTCTGCTCACTGAAGAAATGGTCACTCAAACGCGATAGAAGCTGACCAGGATTTGCTCCAATGTGCTCAACATCAACTGGCATGCCAGAGCTCCCACATACAAGCCGCACTCACGACAATGGTAGACTCATTGATCGTTATCTCTCATTTATGTAACCGGTCTCCAGCGTCTGTTAGGGCTCGGGTGGGCCCTGGGCTTTGCCCTGCGAAGGCTTGGCCAAGGTCTAGACCGGAAATTTTAAGAAACTAATAACTGTGAGCTGAGTTGATCGGGACGAGTTTTGGTGTCAACATTGACGTAGAACTTATCCTGTCGGTAGAAGGCATCTGTGGTGCGCCGTGGTGGCCATGACCCAGCACTAGCTGCCTTTGGTGTCCATTTCCTTTACTCAACGGCCATGGCTTATGCGAGCTGATCAAGTCAACGTCAAATTTCCATGTGTACTAGACCATTCAGTTAATTTGAAACGAATTTCAGCTTGATATGGCAGCAAGTGAGCTGATCTACGGATTGTCTATCTATCAAGCACATTGCTCCCACCAAAAAGACTTCAGGCGTGTTTTGGCTACTTTACAACGACACTCTCAAGATCAGCGAGACTTCTTGGGCCTCTTTGACAAACCGATCACACCATTCTGACTCCGAATTTGAGCATCTCTGAAAGTTTGAACACAAAACGCCAAGGAGATCTATCGAACGCTTGATAGCCTTCAAGTATATTTTGAACGCATGATAACGTTAGACTACGCTTAGATTAGTTCACAGGAGGCATAGAAACTGGTCGCAACGAGAATACTCACATCTAAGATCCCATCCGATTTGTGGTCCCAGCTTCGGCAACTCGTCCGCAACGCTCTGCACGTCTTTATCACCCCTACCACTAAGACATATCACAATGTCCTGGTCTTTCTCCATCTCCCTAGCAAGCTCCATTGCTCCCCAAATGGCGTGAGCTGTCTCTAATGCTGGGATGATACCCTCCAATTGTGATAGCAATCTAAATCCTTTAAAAGCTTCAGCATCTGTTGCAGCGATGAACTTGGCCCGCTCAGTATCTTTCCATGAGCTGAGCTCTGGCCCTACCCCGGGGTAATCGAGGCCAGCGGAAATCGAATGCGTGTCCGATATCTGGCCGTGCTGATTCTGCAGTACATAGGTGCGCACACCATGCAAGACACCCTTACTGCCGCCAGTGAGCGTGGCGCTGTGCCTCTCGGTATCTAGACCATCTCCGCCCGCTTCGACCCCCAGGAGCTTGACGCTTGGATCTTTGGTAAAGGGGTAGAACATGCCAACGGCGTTGCTACCACCGCCCACACAGGCGACCACGGCATCCGGCAGCTTACCTCGAAGCTTCTGCATCTGCTCCTTTGTTTCGTTGCCGATGACAGACTGAAAAGTTCGGACGATAGTTGGGAACGGATGAGGCCCGATAGCAGAACCAATAATGTAATGTGTAGTGGAGAGATCAACTACCCAGGCGCGCAGTGCCTCGTTTACTGCGTCTCTGAGCGTTCTTGAACCTGCTTCCACAGCAACGACCTTCGCTCCCAGCAGCTTGATCCGGAAGACGTTCAGCGCCTGCCGTCGTACGTCCTCTGCTCCCATGTAGATGGTGCATTTCATGCCAAACTTCGCACAGACAGTTGCTGTTGCAACCCCATGTTGTCCGGCCCCCGTCTCTGCAATAATCTCAGTCTTCCCAATTCTTCTCGCCAGAAGGATTTGGCCAAGAGCGTTATTAATCTTGTGACTGCCTGTATGGTTGAGGTCTTCTCTTTTCAACCAGATATTCGCGCCACCCACGTGCTCGGTCAATCGATCTGCTAGATGCAACTGGCCTGGTCGGCCCATGTAAGGATAGTAAGATCGGTACTCCTCCCAGAACTTCGGATCATTCTTTGCGGCGTCGAAGCCTGCCTCAAGCTCTGCTAGGCAGTCCATTAATGACTCCGGTACGTATTGTCCGCCAAATTCCCCAAATCTGGACGGTACCGCAGCGGGGTCCGCATCCCCGTTCATGTTCAACGCCTCTAGCTGATCTGCCAAGCCTGGACCATCGCCGTTTTGCCCATTTGTGATCACTTCATCAACGTGAACGTTATCACCATTGGGCTCTCTCGCCTCGGATATGGCCTCCACGATGCCAACCTCTCTTGTAACACCGTTCGTACCGTTGCGTTCACCTGCTTTTCTTCCGGTGATTTCTGCACAGTACTCCTCCACCTTCTGGGCGCCCTGTCCAGCAGGAGCGTTCGCCAAGGTAGTGATGATTTGACTCCCAATAACCACACCTTCTGCGATATTTGAAACGCTCAAGAAGTGCTCCCTCGTGCTTACACCGAAGCCAACAGCGGCTGGGACGTTATTGGAGTAGGTATGGACGCGGTCAAGGAGCTCAGGCAGCGCAGCATTGAGTGTACCAGTAGCACCGGTAACACCCATCCGAGATACAACATATATGAAGGAGTCTGCAATTTTGCACAGTAGCTTCATGCGTGATTCTGAGGTGGCCGGCGCAATGAGTGGAACATATGATAGTCTGCCAGTCATGGGTGTGAGCAAAGCACAGTTTGCCACACGGCAGGTAATATCCAAACTTACCCTCCCTTTGTGCAGAAGTTCCTGAATCTCACCGCTTCTTCCGGCGGAAGGTCTACGACAATGAAGCCATTCACACCTGCTTCTCTTGAATCCTTCAATATCCTTTCCTCCCCATAGCTCAGCAGTGGGTTATAATATCCCATCAATAGCACAGGCGCATTCAATCCTAGCTTTCTTGCTTTCCGTACAACCTCTAGCGTCGAGGTGACGGTTACACCATTTTTGAGCGCTTGAGTATTCGCCTTTTGTATCGTGGGCCCGTCTGCAATGGGGTCCGTGAAGGGTAGGCCGAGCTCTATAAGATCTGTGGGAGATGGATATCAGCAGGAGAGTTCAGATGGAGAGTTCAGATTGTCGGAAGCGATTTTCTACCTGCGCCCCCGGCTTCCATGCCCAGTAGAATATCGGCCGTCTCCTCTGGTGATGGATATCCGGCAGTGACATAAGTGACGAGTGCGGTTCTCCCCTCCCTTTTGCATTGGGCGAATTTGTTTTTGATGCCTTCCATTTCGTGGTGGTACACTCGTTAATTTGACGAGGATTGTTGGATGAGTCGTTGTCTTTTCAAAGAACCTTCTATTAAGCCATGCCACAGATTCGCCTGTGCTCAGTACAGGTAGTAAGTATGAGTACAACTATAGAGTCATCGCGCAAAATCAATGGTCCGCGTCTGCCCCACACTACGGATAGGGACTAACTACTGTAGGCAAAGCGTGTTCTGGACACTGTCAGGGTTCAGATCTATCGGGACTTGACTTGATGCTTAGCTACATGTTGAAATAATGTGTCCAGAGAGAGCACAACAGCGCGGTCTCAGCTGCACAAATCCGGAGAGCAACCATATGATTATCTGCATTTTATCATTAAACACATAGTTATTATTACCATAGGATGAAGTTCTTATGCTAGCTAGATAATGAGGACAGTGGCATACTAGCTGGGTGTATTCTAACAACACTTCTGTCACCTGAGAAAGCCGCCCTGGCCCGAGTCATCTACGCGCGATAGGGTTGCCCTCGCGAAGATGCCCTACAGACGTCCACTAGACCTCCGTGGTTTGGTTGGGCGAGCCCCCGCCATCTGAATCGTCTGAGCAAAGCTGGTTATACGCAGAGTGCAGCTTCAACCACCCCACCCGGCATCCAGCATTCAGTCACCCCGCCTTCGTACACCAGCACCCTTCCACGCCTCTGTATCAGCATAGCCTCATCGACGAGGGCTTCCGAATCAGTGACGGCAATGGCGGCGAGCTGGGAGGTGAGGAGGGGTAGGTAGAAAGTTAGAGAGCTACAGGATTTTTGCAGCACGACCCTCTCCTGTTCCATAGGTAAATAATCTTGGCTCTAGACTGAGGACTTCCACATGGTGTCTTTGCCGGTGGCTGTGATGTTCAACGAACTCTGAAGCTCGTTATTCAGCCTCGTGCTGTCAGCGACGGCGAGGTTGCTGAGAGTTCTGAAATCTATACCTACCTTAGGCAGTGCAAACCCTGAATAGGACTAGTTGCGGCGCACCACCAACTGCCGGCTGAGTCCTGAGGGAAGCACATTGTCATAATTGATGATTCTGCACTTTTAGTATTTCTTTACTTGTAGACCCATATTTGCAATACCCCATCTCTTACATGTCAAAGAAACTCCCGCATACATGCACACACGCACATACAGCATGCATAGTTTACAGTCAATAAAGCCTGGCGACGCATTCCAGCTACACAGCTTGCCAGAGCCTGGCATTGCCTCCCGTCCATTAACTCTCAGGACCAGTACGCGCTTGAACAGCAGCGTCAGCAACAAGCTGACCGATCACGCACTACTGAGCCAAACAATCACAGGTACCACCACGGGGTAGAGACAGACATGACACTTCCGAAAGCAATGAGGCTAAAGGCAATCTTTCGGAGTTTCCTAAAAGGGGATGGAGAGCGTACTTTGTTCTCCTCAGAGCTTGGTGCGCTTTGCTGCCATCTTCTGGCCTGCTAAATACTACTGGCACATTTCAAATGGATCTTCTCTATCTACGCCTTTCTCTTCTTGTTTGGAGGGATTCAAGTTGGTACGCAGAGCTTTCTTCGCCCTTTTCCTCAATCTTTCACGGTGTTGATGGAAAGTTTCATTCTGAGAATCACAGTTCGTCCATGATGTAGAAAGCTGTGTTTGGACGTGTTGGGGATAATCCGCGTATTAGTCACGCTGACCATGACAGGTCCAATTTTTGATGCATACCGGCTCCAAGTCCTTCTGATCCCTGGATATATCAGTCTCATCACTGCTGTAACGACCTTTTCCGCATCTATAGGTACTTCATCCGCCAGCTTCAATATCAATTCCTCTTGACCTTGGATCCAATATCTTGTGAAGCTAACGCCAAAGTCCAGAATATTACAAATTTATGCTTAGTTTCGAGATTCTCGGGGGAATCTCCGCATCCTTAATCTGGACATCAAGCATTGCAACCGTGGGCACTGGTTTCTTCGCCGCAGCGGAGTAGCGACCGGGCTTGCCTTAACAGCTGGACCATTCGGCGGAATCGTATTCCCCCTCATCTTCCAAAACCTTGTTCCGGAGATTGGCTTCGCGTGGACGATTCATGTGATCGGATTCATCAGTCTAGTGCTGGGTCTTCTGGGAATGGCACTGATGAGAACACGCTTTCCTCCTGAACGCAACGTCAAGCTTGTGCTCGATGTCCAGGGGTTCAGGGATGTACGATTCAGCCTGACAGCTGTTGCGATGTTTGCGATCGACTTTGCTGTTCTGATACCTCCTTCCTACCTGACAACTTACGCCTTAGCCAATGGAGTTGATAGCTCACTTTCGTATCAACCGATCCCGGATACAGCGCAGATCTTAGGACGTAGCTTGCCTGGATTTGTCGTTGACCGGTGGGGACGGTTTAACATCATGATTCCCGGTCTGTCGTGTGCAATTGCCATCCTAGCTGTGTGGCTCACGGCCGGCAGTAGCACGCGGGCCATCATTTCTTTCGCGCTGCTATTCGGTTTCTTCAGTGGGACGGCATATAGCTTAACGCCAGTGTGTCTATCACAACCCTGCAAGACAGAAGAGTATGGAAGCAAGTACGGAACAGCATATGGATTTGTAAGCATCGCGACGCTGCTTGGAATTCCATTGTCAGGAAGGTGGTGAAGACTTTCAAGGGTTGATACTAATCTGTGGTTTAACGTATCTGACTTCAACTGTGATTTTCTTCCTGGAACGCGGGGTGGCAGTTGTGTGGAAGTCACTCAAAGTCTTCTGAAATTTGCAGTGATTTTTCCTAATTCATGGACACACTTTCAATACGAAGGATTTAGTCTTCGGTGTCCGAGCGAGCAGTAAGCGGCAGAGTTCAATTTCGCTATCCAGAACAACAACAGTACGAAAGTCTTGATTTTTAGCTATTCCAGCATACCTTGGATGATGAGATATACATCTTGATAGATGCACTATCGCACGCTCCCGCATCATTATTATCAGCTTGCGAGAAAGACACATGCCAGTGTCCCTACTTCAAGCAAGGGGTATAAGATTGCCTTGCATGACCCCTTCTCGTCCATATGATCGATAAGAGTGAGACCAAGCGGCCTTTTCTTCAAGACCTACGAGAGTCAGACTGGCATCATCAATCTACGATCTTGAATATAGCAAGCCCTATCGGAGACACGTCACAGGTTGAGGACACAAATAGTTGCAACGAAGATGGCCAGCGTTGTGCCACTGTGACTGGTCAAGAAATTCCCACAGAGAGCTCCAAAGCTCCACAGTCCGGGAGCTATCTCGTGATAACATCGTATGGATATCGTCTTGGACCGCTGAAAAGCCCTCGATCTCTGGATCTCATCATTGACGTTCGAAATCTCCTGGTTCCACGCGAAAGCGTTCGCGACAAGCACAACGGACCTTCCAATCGTCTTAAGAAAGAGCTATTCTCGAACGATGAGGCCGCCGCGCGCCTCGAGGCAGCTCACAAAGCGGTTGACACGTTGATGGAAAACTTCGAACGTCGCAGAAAGTCTTCGTTGAGTGTAGGCGTAGGCTGTGGGCTGGGCCGCCACAGGAGTGTAGCCTTTGCAGAGGAACTAGGAAGACGAACGAAGCGCAATGATTGGGTCGTTGAAGTCCACCACAGAGATGTGCGGCGAAAGAACTACCACCTGCAGCAAAGGACACCACTGTCCTAAGGTTTCGACGGTCAAGATTCCCGATGACCTTTCCGAATTTCAAGCTTGGTCAAGGCCCATGACTGGAATTGTTTCGCAGCGATTCATGCGTCTAGGAAACTGCGCGGGAGTTTCAGAAAAGCCCCCTATTTCTGGGACTCGATTAATCTGGCAACACTAACATCTGCACCTAGTAATTAGTTGTATTCAGTTTTAGTGTAGATTACATAGTAAATAAACACTGACACATCATAGAAATTGCGTGTTCATTACCTACCTATCTACCTACCTACCTACCTACCTACCTACTCACACATACCTCACTATCATTGTTCACCATGTCAACATCCTTGATTTCTGTCATCTCTGACATCAAATCAATAAGGAAAAAGCTTTTTCTATTGAATAAAAAACTCATTATGATGTCAATTGATGAATTCAACATCAATTAACCCTATGTGAACAATATTTGATGTTGTTAAAATGTTCAAACCTATTCAGACTGTGTTGTTTTAAATTATCTATGTCATCAATATTGAAAGAAGTGAATTCCTGTTCAGAAAAACTTCTTAGTGTCTCAGCAATGTTCTGTCAAAGCTGAGCAGCAGTGTAAAGTGAGTTTCATCATCACTCACTTTTTCAATGAAAGTGCAGTCACACTTTAATGAAATAGCAATTGAACAAAGCATACTCACACTCTTAAAAAAACTGATTGCTTAAAGAGAATGTCACAGGTTTGCAATGAGACTGATGCTCAATTGATAATTTTTAAATACAAGAAGAATACTATGAAGAGAAAAAGAAGAGCTTCATACAGAAGTGAAAAGATAATGTGCTTTAGTCTTAGGGTCTTAGTAAGCAACTAGACCATAAGACCTTAGTATGAGTTTAACTCATGACATCACCTCTTTCTTTTTCTTCAAGGTTGTGCTTTAAGCCTCTGAAAAGGTTGTTGTATGATTGTCAATGTCTGTTGACACATGTTTGTTCACTTTGTATGAGTAAGGTTTGCAGATGAAAATTTTTTCATTGCTTGTGTGATTTTCTCTGACAATTCACTTGAGCTTATCTGTCAGTGAAGTGAGTTATAAATTCCTCATCTCACATACAACTTCTTTTTTTCTTTCTTCTTCAACTTCTTCACTCATAACTTTTGTATGTGAAATCTTTCTTGATTGAATATGTCAGCACTGACTCTCATACAACAAGCTCAGCAGCAACAACATCAACAACAACAATAATGTAAGTGTTGTACAGATATGTATCTCAGAGCTGACAGCTCACAGAGCCCTCATTTTTTACAATGTGTATGTTGTCACCCTCATTCTTGTGAATGTTGATGTTGATTCAGATTTCTTTGTTGATCAGCAGCAGCTCACTCAGTACACTCACTTTTCTCAGACAAGAATCATCATTGCACTGTTCAATGTGAACATTCTGTTTGTACAACAATATATCACACTGAATCAAATAAGAACTCATCATTTATTGTACATCAATGTGATTCTGATTCAGAGTTGAGATGTGTTGATTTCTGTCGGTTGTATCAACTGTCAGACACACAGTATGACACTCTTTCTGAAATGTCATTGTATGTCAGAACATTTCAGTGAGTGTTGCAGTAACTGCAAGTGACATGATCATGCTGTTCACTGTTCTGTATGCAACAATGATGTTCTTATTGTCATCTCAGATGATGAGAACAACAACAATGTCAATGAGGGTGAGCCTGCTGCTCAGCTGAGACAGATCACATTGACACTGTCAGTGAGGGTGATTATCATCTATGTTGCCTCTTAAATATGTACAACTCTTCTTTCTTCTTTGCACTGTGCTTGTTTAGTTGTACAGACTGTGTGTGACACTTATAGAGCCTAGTCATACAGACTGTGTGTGACATCTGAGCAATGTGTCTCACCTCTTTGCGGTGCTCAGAACAAGTAGCTTTGGCGAAATCAAGAAGGCATCATTAGTAATTAGTATAGAAATAAATCAAATAAATTCAACACTAAATTTTGAACTTCATACAATTCTCTGAACTCATGAAGCACCTCAACCTTCTTGTGTACAGTTAAGATTTAGTCAACTCAGATTGCATTAACTTTCATCAGTTTAATGTCACTGTGTCTTTCAGAGCAGATGTCAATTCTCATGTGAGTCAGGTATAATTAACTCATTTTATCAAGTACTTTTTCTTGAATTCTTCTTTACATCATACAAATTTCTTCTTCAGAATCTTCTTTATCTCAAACTCTTTTTCATCACTTACAATTTGTAATGAGAATTGTGAGTCTGTTGTACACTGAGAAGAAAGAGCATTCATGACTGCTGATTGAAGCATGACTGAGTGAAACACATTATGAATATCTGACAGTGTGTTTAAACAGAAAGAATGTGAGTTAATCTTCTTAACAATGGTGTACTTGTCATTCTTCACATCAAACTTCTTGCATGAGTGATTTGTATAAATGTTCTTAAGATTTAGTCAGATTTTGTCTTCTTTCTTGAAGTCATAAGACTGCTGTCTCTTTCAATTCACTGTTTCTTTCTGTATCTGCTGAGTGAGAGCCATAGTCATCTGTGCTCACTCTGTGACTTCTTTCATCTTCTGTACAATCTGATCAGCTTTTTGTACTGAACTTTTCACAAATTGTACAGACTTCAACTTCTCAAGTAGTTGTAGAGGCTTCATGTGATACTCATGAGACAAGAAAAAAGAGCTCACCTCTGTTGAGGCGGAGTCATGATTGTTTATAACTAGCTCAGTCATGAAGAGCAGGCTTGCTCAGTTGTTCTGACTATAATTGAAGAACATACAAATGTACAGCTCAACATTCTGATTCATTTGCTCAGTTGCCTCATTTGTTTCTGAGTGGTACACTGTGAACATTCTTCATACAATCTTTAAAAGTTGACAGACTCTTTTTCATAAACTGCTCACAAACTGAGTGCCTCAATTTGAGACTATTGTGGTAAAAAGCTCATGAGCCTGATAGAAATGTCATATGAATGTCTGAGTCACTCATTCTGCAGTCATATTCTTGCACAGTTCAAGTATTACCCTCTTGCTAAGACAATCTGTAATTATTAAAAGGTTCATACAACCCTCACTTGACAGTAGATCTACTACAAAGT